>Ga0302324_100000436_pt1 | contig 113104 bp, 95 predicted proteins | sample Palsa_T0_1_FD_201949 | JGI IMG/M metagenome (GOLD analysis project Ga0302324, IMG submission 201949) | Peat permafrost microbial communities from Stordalen Mire near Abisko, Sweden - Palsa_T0_1 | ecosystem: Environmental > Terrestrial > Soil > Palsa > Peat permafrost | place: Sweden: Abisko... | reverse complement strand
AAAAAGGCATGACCGACGCGATGTTTCATGAGCTGCAAGCGGTGATTGGCATGGCCAACGAGACCAATAAATTGGTCACTGGATACCAGGTCGAGGTGGACCAGCAATTTCAGGGACCCTTGCCGAAATTCGCTGCCGCAAAATAAAACCCCCGCAACTGCACTCACACCTGTACGCACGACCAGTATATTTTCAACGCGGTAGGCCCGTACTATGGCCCACGTGCACGACCAAGTCGAAACTGGATGCATTGGTCAAGCGTTCAGACACCCTCGAACCTAACATAGCGAACATTTCATTCGCGAGTGAGTGCCCATGGCCCCAATAAAAGAATTCGATACTCTTCCGGCTAGCGTTGAAAAGCATCTTCCCGGCAACGACCCGGGTCGTCCCCAACCGATCGCTTTGGAAGTTCCCGTAACCGTAAACGGCGCTCGAGCGATTGAAGGCAGCACTAAGCGCGAGCCATTTTCGGAAACTACCCAGACCGTTCTAGTGCTCGGACACGGCGCCGTCATTCGGCTGGCGTCGGCGGTCGTTTCCGGACAACTGCTTTTTCTGACCAACGAAAAGACCAAGAAAGAAGTGGTATGCCAGGTCGTGAAGTCCAAGAACTACCGGAATGTTACCGGCTACGTGGAACTCGAATTTACCGAAGCCATGCCTGGATTCTGGGGCATGCGCTTTCCCAATGACCGGGCCGCACAGCCGGTGGTCCCGTCGGCAATGCCCTCTGCGCCAGGCGCCGTCTCCGGGTCACCAGTCTCTCCAAAAGCAGCTCCGATTCCGCCCAGCCGTGCGGCCAGCGCTTCCGAACGGAAGAGTGCGCCGGCCCCCGAGAGCCACGAAGTCTTGACCACCGACGCCTTGAAGACCCCCAAGCCGCCGGCGAACCTGACTCTGCCGCGCACGCTTGAAATAAAGTCGGCGCAGCCGCAATCAAAAATCTCCGTGCCCAGCGAACCCTCCTGGACCTCCAGCATTTCTCGCCCTCCGGAAACAAAGGCCCCGGTTTCCATTGCGATCAAGGGTGATCCCGGACCCATTGTTCCGGCTGCTCCGGCACCGAGCAATAACACAGAATCTACCCGTTGGAGCCTGCCGCTCTCGGAAAGACTGTCAGCGCTGGAACAGAAGTTGAAAACTCCACTGACATCGGCGGCGTCGGTTGGATCATTGACAAAAAAGTCGGCCGCTGCCGACCTCGCATCCAAAATTTTTGAAATTGCCAAAGCAGATGTCCCGCATTCGAAAGCAAGCCCGAAGCAGGCTGTGCCGGTGGTGTCCTCGCTCGATGTCGATGAAGTCAAGATTCCCACGTGGCTCGAGCCACTCGCTCACAACGCCACCGCTCGTAGCGTCCAAGAAGAGCGCTCGGCACAGCCCGAAATTCCGGAAATTGCAAAGATCGGAGTTTCGGAGATCGAGGAAGTTCAACCCGCGAAGCAAGGTCGCCACGTCGAAACGACATCAGTTCCGCCGCTGCGCGAGGGGGTTTCCGCCGCGGCTGCGGACCCTAAGCCAATCGGTTCTACGGTTCAAAGGGAGACGTCGGAGGAAACCGCCCCAGCGCCTGGTAACCAGGGCATGATGATAGGTGCGATCGCTGCGGGAATTCTTCTGCTGGTGGTCGCTGGAGCATGGTTGTTGCGTCGTCCGGCGGCCCAGGCGACGACGTCCGCTGTTCCGACTAGCATCGCTGCTTTTCAGTCCGGCGCCATTCCCGCGGGATCGCAAGGCGCCCCATCGAACCCGGCGTCGGTGGTCCCAGGTTCGGACGCAACACCCCAAGCTAGCGTGCCCGCTCAGACGGTTCGGTCCGTCGACAAGGGTTACGCCGCGCAGGAGCTTGCTGCGTATAAAAAACTCGCCGAACCCGAACCGAAAAAACCGACCATTGGTGAAGTGCACCTCGCAAGTCCCACGCTAAGTCGCCGCCCCGTTCGCGCCGATAGTAGTGCGGACTCCGTTCCATCAATAGCCGACGCACAGACCGCCAGAGATGCTTCGGGTGCAAGCCTGATCGCCACCAACAACGCGCAACCCGCGGCGCCGGCCATCCCCTTGCCCATCGGTGGGAATGTCCAGGCGGCCCGGCTGCTCTCTTCTGTTCCGCCGGTGTATCCGGCTCTGGCCAGAACCCAGCGGATTTCTGGAGACGTCCGCGTGGATGCCTTGATTGATGCGTCCGGGAAAGTATCCGCGATGAAAGTGATATCCGGGCCAGCTTTGCTACATCAGGCGGCTATGGATTCGTTGCGGCAGTGGAAATATCGGCCGGCAACGTTGAACGGCAGCGCCGTAGCGACGCACTTGGCGGTCACCGTCCAGTTTCATTTGCAGTAGCCACACCGGGATCGGACCGGTCGTGGGGCCGCTGCCCGTACATGCTCTTTGATTCCTAAATCCGGCGACTTTTCTTCGCTTTCAACGCAGCCCCGCTTTGTTGTGCGGCTTCATTCACCAGAAAACCCATCTTGGGGTGAGAAGGTTCGAAGTCGGGAGTTATTCCATGGGATCGCAATGCTTCCGAAGTCACCGGTCCGATCGAGCCCACGAAGACATTGTTAAGAGCGTCACGCACGTCTCCCGGTATGTTCATTTCTCCGGCAATTTTTAGTAAGTGAATCACCTGTATCGACGTGGTGAACAACGCCACGTCGACCTCCCGGCGCGCGAGTGCGCCGACGGCCTCGCGTAGCGGCGTCGTATCCTCAGGTAAGTCCCATTCGTACACCGGAACGCGGGTCACTTGCGCTGCTCGCTCCGCGAGTCCGGCCAGCAATTCCTGGTTCGGCGCCCCGTACTCTTGCACTCCCAATCGGCACCCTGGCATCGGCAGAGAAGCAGCGTGCTCGTCGAGCGTTCGGAGCAATTCTCTCCAGGTGTTTGGCTCCGGAACCGCCAGCGTCACCGGCACTCCCATCTCTTTCAGGGCCGCTACCGGCTTTGGTCCGCGGGCGATCACCGCAACTTGCTGCAGCGCGGCGGTGAACTGTTCCCGGGTGCACACCGTCTCGCCGACGCGGGCCAGCGCGCGAGTGCCGACGCCGGTCAAAAAAATCACGGCATCAAAATTTTTTGCCAACAAACCCCGCACAAATTCTTGCGCCACGGTATTTGACTCCAGCGGCACCTCGCGCATGGAAGGCGCGATCCGGGGCACCCCGCCGTAGGTGGTGATCAGTTTTGCCATTTCCGCCGCGCGCCGGCTCTCCAGCGAGAGCACCCGCAGTCCGGCGAAACCGTTTCGAACGGGCGTTTCCATCGCGGGTATCATCACACTTTTCTGCGCTAGCTGCCATCTCGTGCGCCGCCCAGTGCAAACCGTTCGGCCAAGACCTTTGCCTACACTGGTAAGGCCCGTGTTCGAATGACGAACTCCGGAGCACGCATGCCTTGCGAGGTATAATTTGGGTTCGTATACTGGCCCGGCTGCAGTGCAGGTTCGGTGGGAAGGGTAGCCCGCCAATCTACCTGCCCTTTAGCCCACCAATCCGCCGCCGTGCCTAGCAGGCTGCACCGTGAACGGACGGATGTTCTGAGCCACCTTCGAAGGAGATTTCTGCATGTCGCTAGCTCCGTCCCAAGCTCCTGTACCGGAAGAGATGAATGTCTACCAGAACGCTGAAGCGCGCTTTGAGGTAGCCGCTCAGAAGCTGGGACTCGAGCAGGGCGTGTATCGCTACCTGAAATATCCCAGCAAGGAAATCACGCTGTACATTCCGGTCGGGATGGATAACGGCCAGTTGGAGGTGTTTACCGGCTACCGGGTCTTGCATTCCACGGTACGCGGACCCGGAAAAGGCGGCATCCGGTTTGCCCCGGACGTTTCTCTCGACGAAGTGCGCGCCCTGGCCACCTGGATGACCTGGAAATGCGCGGTCGTCAATATTCCCTTTGGTGGAGCCAAAGGGGGGGTCATTTGCGATCCTCGCAAAATGACACGCGGCGAACTGGAGCGTCTCACGCGCCGCTATACTGCCGAACTTGCAAACTGGATTGGACCGGAGCGCGACATCCCGGCACCGGACATCGGTACTGGGGAGCAGACCATGGCCTGGGTGATGGACACCTACGCCATGCACCTGGGCCAGGCGACCACCGCGGTGGTGACCGGCAAGCCCATCGAGCTGGGCGGTTCGGCAGGTCGCCGCGAGGCTACCGGACGCGGGGTGATGATCTGCTGCGATAAGGCGGTCGCAAAATTGGGCCTAAAGCGGGAAGGCTGCCGAGTGGTGGTGCAGGGATTCGGGAATGTCGGATCGCTGGCCGCGGAATTAATGCATAAGGCCGGCTACAAAATCATAGGTCTCGCCGACATCGGCGGCGGCTTGTACAACGAAAGTGGTTTCGACGTTCCCAAGGTGATCGATTGGGTCTACACCCAGAAGAAATTGCTCCAGGATTTCCCGGGTGGCGGCACCAAGATGACCTCTCGTGAAATTCTTTTCCAGCCCTGCGAGATTGCGATTCCCGCCGCGATTGAAAACCAGATCACCGAGAAAAATGCCGACCGCGTTCAGGCCCGCATTCTGTGCGAAGGGGCCAACGGACCAACCACCTGGCAAGCCGACGCGATTATCGACCGTAAGGGTATTTTCACGGTCCCGGATATTTTGGGCAACGCCGGCGGAGTAACCGTCAGTTACTTTGAATGGGTTCAGGACCGCCAAGGGTTCTTCTGGCGGGAAAGCGAAGTCAACGAGCGGCTCATGGACGTCATGGTGAATTCTTTTGACCAGGTGGTTCGCTACGCGGCCCTGCACAAGGTCAACAATCGCATCGCCGCTTACATGCTGGCGATTGATCGCGTGGCCAGCGCGTTGAAGTTACGTGGAATTTACGCCTAACCGTCACTAACCAGTGCGCAATTTTTGGGCGCTCCGGAACGAAAAAGCTTGTGTCCCGGCTTCGTTCCGATGATAATTCGCGCCGACCAGGAGTGCTCGTGTCCACCGACCCCCTTCAGCCGGGCGCAGGCAAAACCGAATTGCAGCATCGGCAAGACCTTTGCGTTACGGGCCGGTGGCTGTATGAGCGGGGTCACATTGTGGCCTGTGACGGGAATCTCTCGGTTCGCCTGGGCGACCGCCGCATCTTGACCACGCCCACCTGCATGAATAAGGGCACTCTTTCGCCCAGCGACCTGGTGGTAACCGATCTCGATGGGCGTCATCTCGAAGGCCATCGCAAAGCTTCTTCTGAACTCGCCATGCATCTTTTGTTCTATCGCGCGCGTCCCGATGTTTGTGCGGTTTGCCACGCCCATCCGCCCACCGCCACCGGCTTTGCGGTCGCCGGCCGTTCTCTCGATCAGGCGTTACTTCCGGAAGTCATTGTGGGCCTGGGGCGCATTCCTCTGGTGAAGTACGGGACGCCGGGAACGCCGGAGCTAAGCGCTGCCCTCGAACCCTACGTGCTGCACTATGACGCGCTGCTGATGGCCAACCACGGTGCGGTGACCTGCGGTCCGGATTTGCTCACCGCATTCTTTCGCATGGAAACGATTGAGCATTGTGCCAAAATCACGCTGGCCGCGGAGATGGCCGGAACTCCGACGCTTCTGTCCAGCCGAGAAGTGGCCAAGCTGATGGCGGCGCGCGCGAGATATTTCGTTCTGGCACCTCCCGGCGGCGGTGCGGAGCTGCCGGTTACCTCCGATAGCGCCGGCGGCGACTCCGACCATGTGCGTTTGACGCGTAACGAACTGGACGCGCTGATCGACGAAGCGATTCGCAAGGACCGCTCCCGCAGCTAGCCTCCGGCCCACGCCTACACTGTCGGCATTTCAGACACCCAAATGCAATTTCGCATCATCCATTTTACGAATACGCCAAGTACGCGTGGGAAGCGCAACCGTCTCGCGGTGATCTCGAGAAATATCCTATAACCAGCCTCTTCGATCACAAGTTGGTTCACCTCTCGAAATTGCGCGGGTCGCAAATGTGAGTCGCATGAGAGTCGAAAATCCGACGTGCGTTGACAGCGGTGGGGGCCTGCGGAATACTCATCTTCGATGATTGGGCAACTTCGCGGCCGGTTGGCGGATAAGCGGCCAAACCAGGTGCTTGTGGATGTGGGAGGCGTTGGCTACATCGTTCAGGTGCCACTGTCCACGTATGCCGGCCTTGGCGAACTCCACACCGAAGTCACCCTGTTGATTCATACCCACGTGCGTGAAGACGCTCTCTCCTTATATGGGTTTTTATCCTCGCGGGAAAAACACTTTTTTGAAATGTTGCTGTCGGCTTCCGGCGTGGGGCCCTCGCTGGCGTTGAAAATCTTATCGGGCATGAGCGTCGAAGAACTTGTTCCGGCCATTCGTCAGAGCGATCTCGGGCGGCTGACCAAGATTCCCGGTGTCGGACGCAAAACCGCCGAACGCATGGTCGTGGAGTTAAAGGATCGGTTGGAGGCGGTCACCGTGGAGGTCGAACGTCCTTCGCCATCCTCGCCGGCCGGCGTCGAAGCTGACGTGGTCTCTGCACTGGTAAATCTAGGTTACGATGCGCGGACCGCCGAGGGTGCCGTGAGTGAAGCCAAGCGCGAGGCGGGAACAACCCATTTCGAGAGGCTGCTTCGTGCTACGCTGCAAGCGCTGAGCGCGCCAAAAGGCCGCGCCAGCCGCGCCGAAGCGTAAGCAGTGGAGCAAACGCCGGGCCGTAGTTAAGGACATCCCACGATCGTGGCGGACGCCAGCACAAAGCGAATAGTGGCAAACCGACAGCCGGAGCGGCTGGTTTCTGGCGCGGCGTTTGACGAAGACGCACGTATCGAAGCGAGTGTCCGCCCCAAACGGCTCGACGAATACATCGGGCAGAAGCGCGTAAAGGAAAACATTTTGATTGCCATCGAGGCTGCCCGCAGCCGCGGGGAAGCGCTCGACCACGTGCTGCTTTACGGGCCGCCGGGTCTGGGCAAAACCACCCTCGCTCAGATCATAGCCAATGAGTTAAATGTGCCGATCAAAACCAGTGCCGGCCCGTTGCTGGAGCGCAAGGGGGATTTGACCGCGATCTTGACTTCGCTGGAAGCCAAAGAGGTGTTTTTCCTGGACGAGATTCATCGACTCCAACCTGCCGTAGAGGAAGTGCTCTACCCGGCGATGGAAGACTTTCGCGTCGACCTGATTATTGGACAGGGTCCGGGTGCGCGGATCCACCCATTCCCGCTCGGTCATTTCACGTTGATCGGAGCCACCACTCGAGCGGGCTTGATCACCGCTCCTTTGCGTTCGCGATTCGGCATCGTGCACCGCTTGGACTTTTACGAGCCCGACGACTTGCTCATCATTCTGAATCGCTCCGCCAAGATTTTAAACATCGCCATGGACGAAGGTGGGGCACAAGAAATTGCTAGCCGATGCCGGGGCACACCGCGCGTCGCCAATCGATTGCTCCGCCGCTCCCGCGATTTTGCCGAAGTTCGGGCGGCTGGCCGCATTACCCGGCAGGTCGCGCAAGAAGGTTTAGCCATGCTTGGCGTGGATGAAAGTGGTCTGGACGAGGTGGACCGCAACTTGATGCTGGCGCTCCTGGACAAATACGGCGGAGGTCCGGTCGGCCTCGGTACGCTGGCCGCCGCTCTGAGCGAAGAGGAAGACGCCATCGAAGAGATGTACGAGCCGTATTTGATGCAGATCGGGTTGATTGATCGCACGCCGCGCGGCCGGGTGGCTACCCCGCGTGCCTATACCTACTTCAACCGCGAGTTGCCGCGCCGCCAGCCGCGACTGTTCTGACCCCATCGAGGATCTGCCGCGCGTCAACCGCTATCTTTTTATTCTCGGTTCACAGTCGACGAATGGCGTGCCAGACCAGCAGCACGATCACCGCCCCGACGACCGCTACCAACAAGCTGTAAATGTTCAGCCCGGTAACCCCGACGTGTCCAAACTGGTTGAATAGCCAGCCACCCACCACCGCTCCAACGATTCCCAGCACGATGTCGAGAAGTAAACCCTCGCCGCTCTTATTAATGATTTTGCTACCAATAAAGCCTGCCAGAAGGCCCAACACAATCCATGCAAGAATTGACATATTTATGACTCTTTCCGCGATTGGGTCGCTCGAAGTCGGTATTGTGAAATGGCTCTTGCTTCGTGGTCCGGCACTATCCCTTACATGCAGTGTCTTGCCCATACACTGCTCTGTGTACCCGGAAGGCATCCAAGTGCGACCGCGAGTAATGGGACTACACTAGTCCGGCGGCAAGCCCTGGTCGTGGTGAGACCGAAAATCCGCCGGGTGGTGGAGAGATGAGTGCAGCGGCAATCTACGTAGCGCTAGGCTCGAACATCGGTGACCGTCTGCAGAACCTCCGCTCGGCTACGGCGAAGTTGAGCCAGAAATCTGTCAGCGTGCGGCGCACGTCTTCGATTTACGAAACCGAGCCGGTGGACTATCTGGATCAGCCGTGGTTCCTGAATGCCGTCGTAGAGGCACACACTCAGCTGCAGCCCCTGCAACTTCTGCACGTCCTTCGTTCGATTGAGCACGGAATGGGGAGCGAAAAGCTCCTACCCAAGGGCCCTCGCCTGCTGGATTTGGACATTCTTCTCTACGGACAACAAACCATCAACACACCCGAGTTGCAAATTCCGCATTCCCGAATGCATTTGCGCCGTTTTGTACTGGTTCCCCTCGTGGAAATTGCCCCAGAGCTGCGGCATCCCACCTGGAACCGGACGGCGTCGCAGCTTCTCACCGCTTGCCCCGATATCAGCGAGGTCCGTGAGTTCAGTCGATTCTAGCTATCGGTCGTTAGGATCGCCGAGATTGGTCAGCGGCCGGGTGCGCTTGTTTTTGGATGCTTCGCCTTCCTGGCGTTCATACTCGACGAGTTCTTCATCGCTGTAAGAAAACGAATCGCGCGATGCAAACATCGATGTGGCCCGCGCCGCCTGCCGCTTTTTTTTGAGCAAATCTCCAAATTCGTGGCGCACCAGCCGGAGCGGCGCCTCAATGGCATGGATCTCCACCAGTAGATCGCTGACCTTCTCCAGGAAATCATGCAAGTGATAAGGCCGGACGACATACGGGAGTTTGGTGGCTTCCAACTCGTCGGCGAATTGGTCGCCGCCGTGCTCCGGCACCAAGTACAGAATTCTTATTCGAGCGCCCTCTTCAGCGGTTACGCCGCTGAGTTCCCGGAGGGTGACAAAGGCCGAGCTGTCCAATCCCATCAAAACTACATTCGCCACCACCAGAGACCATTCGCCGGTCTTCAGCTCTGCCAATAGCATCTGGCTGTCGGAAACGATGCGAACGCGCCAGCCTTCGGAGTCTAGAATTTGTTTCAAGGCGATTTGGCTGGGAACGTCGTCATCGAGGACCAGGATTCCAACTTGGCGGAGTTCAACCGGGGGTGTGGTGCTCATTTCCTGATTATAGTCGCCAGCTACCGGCAGCGGGGCACCACCGACGGACCTGCACCGTATACGCTACGGCCTGCTCTTGGAATCAGCCGGCGCTTGCTCGTGGCGATCCTGCGCGACGGCGTTCGAGGTCCGTTTGGCGGCGCGACGGTCTGCGAACCTGGATTGGCCGGGCTCCGCTGACCAGTGGCGGTAAGCGAAAAGGGCCGCTCGAAATCCATGGGAGATTTTCATCGTGGGTCTCCTCCTGGGCGTCGGTTCCTCACTGGTTTCTTCCTGAACTTCATTGACCGACTACTAAATCGGTGCCGTCCAGGTATCGTCGAACGCCGTTCCCGTCCCACAGGATTCGGTACGTGCCGGAAGCCGCCACCGATACTCGCCGGGTATAGAAAACCTGCACGCCGTCCCGGGACCACTCGCCGAACCGCGCCCATTGATCCGCGGGGCTTAAGACCGTGCGTCGTTTCGAATGTAACTCATACAGAAAAAAACCTGCCGCGGTCCCTTTGGAATCCACGGGCGTTCCTTCCGGGACCTTGGCGAAGCTTGCGGAAACCAACAGCAAATCCGGATTGATAGGGTTCAGTTGCAATTTGTCTGACTCGCTAATCTCGAAGATCCCACCATAAATCTCTTGTAGCGAAACGCTTTGCGCCGGCCGATTGTCGTCCGCTATCCAATATGCGTTCTGCGGATCGGTGGCCAGCACGATGTGCCCGTCGACCCATCCATGCAGAGCCGAGACCTTGGTTGCGCCCAGCGGCGCAGACTGGTCTGGTCCTGCTGCTGCAAATATCCACACTTGTGATTGCTGCTCCGGGCCTTTCAGGTAAGCGATTCGGCTGTCGTCGGGCGACCAGAACGCTTCGCCGACATCTCCATGTAGCAAATCTTTCGAATGCCCGGTTTCGGCCTCATAGAGCACGATGGTGCGTCCGCCTCCAGTTTTCGAATCGTCGCGGGTATATAGCAGTTTCTTGCCATCATGAGACATCGCTAATTCTGAGCCGGCGGGTGCCGCTATTCTCTTGGTTGTGCCGCGACTCACCATGATTTTGCCACCTGGAGCCAGGAACGCCACCGTAACCGGCGACTTGAACCTAATCACGTCGGCCGGGAGCGGCGCGGTCTTCTGGTCGGGATCTTCCTCTTCGGTCTGGTTGCTAATCTTCGGGAAAAGTTCGGCGGCGATACGCGCACATCCATTCAGAATGCCAATCTGGGTGTGTTGGAAAACGGCTCGGAACGGATTCTTGTTCGCCTCCGCGGCGTCCGGACATGGCTCGCGGGTCAGGTGTAAGCTCGCCTCGGCTCCGGTGGCTGAGTCTTTCGCCCGATAAGTCCACGAATCTGCGGTTCCCTCGCGATTCACGTCTTCCGGTTCCAGAATAGTCGGGGGGTAGCCGGGACGATCCAGTCGCTCTGGACCCTTCTGCCCGATGCGCACGCTCCAGACCGGATCGGTACCTGACGCCAGCAGCAAGATCGGGAAATGGGTGGACTGGGGCGCCGCTGGTCCTGCCGGAGCGGCGGCAGCAGGTTTTTTCGGCGGGGCTGCAGCCGGACGGGTTTGCGGCTCCGCCCGGCTTGCCCCAATAATCATGATCAGAACAACTGTAGTTGCTCGCAGCGACATCGCCACACCGCCTGGGGGGTTCAGTCCAAAAGAGTTCCGGAAAAGCGCTCGAACCGCGCGTACGATTGTCGCATACCCTTTCCCGAACGGACGTTCGTCTAAGGACTACGGGAAGGCAGACTGCTGCGGTTTGGCCTTGTGGCCAGCGGGCGCAGAATTTAGCGTTGCAGTGGAAAAACGGACGCTCAAGAGCTGAGAAACGTCGCAATGGTTTGATGGTAGCGGCGAGTTCAGCCCGTCATCTTTCCTTCCCCGACTGCGGCGAGGAATGGAACCCCGCTACTCTTTCGTAGACCAGGCCTTCGCCGCGCGCCTAGTAACGTATTCTGCCAATTTCAAAGTCCGCCCGGCAGCCACGGTCAACCCAGATCCCCCGCGAGTCGTAACCCCAAGTGCGGTTGAAGACGCAATCTGAATCACTCCTCTGCCGCACCAGCCTCGCGCCACCTCTAGTGTTTGCCGGGCAACGCTGGCGCCCGCCATTGTTAGACGAGCAGGTCACCACCTGTACCCCGCCCCCGCCGGGTTGCCATTCACCGCCTCCTCCACCATTGCTTCCGCCGATCTGGAAATCGGCGCGGCAGCCGCGATCCACCCAGATGCCGCGTGAGGTGTAGCCCCATGTACGGCCAAAGTCGCAAGGCGAGCCGCTGCGCTGGCGATCCAGCCGTACGCCGCCGCGGGTGTCTGTCGGGCATACATTTCTCTTGCCGTCATCTGACGCACAGTACACGTTGTAGCCGCGGTCCCAGCCGCCCCATCCCGCTGCACCAACGGAGAAATCAGCGCGGCAGCCGCGATCCACCCAGATGCCCCGACCGTTGATGAATCCCCACGTGCGATTGAAGATGCAGGGTGAATCGCTTTGTTGCCGGACCAACTGCGCCCCGGCGCGCACATCGGCAGGACAATAGTTCCGCCTCATATCGTCGGAGCCGCACGAAACGATCTGCTGCCCTTGAGCGGCCATTTCTTGGCCAGACTCCGCAGCGGCACCTGCAGCTCGGAGTTCGGATATCCGGAAGCCGGCGGTGAGGACCACTGCAACCAGCGAGACCAATCCCAATCCGATGAGCGCTTTCATTGCCGGCCTCCTCAGCAGGGAGCAGCGGAAGGCCGTTCGGATGGGTCCAGAACCGACTCGCGCAGATTTAAGCAAAACGATTTGACCTGCGCAAGTTAGGAATCGAGTTACAAAGTTCGAGAACGAAACTCCAGGCAAGCCGAACCGTGGGCGAAGATATAGCGAAGTTTGTGGTTGACGGGGAGAATAAAAAGCGAAACAATGAAGACCGAGGTTTTGGCTATGGTCGCGGCTCTTTCTTCCTCTGCGCCCCACTCTTCACAGTCCTTTTTGTTTCCGCTCGATCCCCGGTCCACCGGCGGCGAACCGGGCCGGGCCAACCTTTCCGCGCCAGGTCATGCCGAACCTCTCAGTATCTCGCCCGATCCTGGCCTGCACCCCATTCCGGGTCTGCTCGTGGCGGATTGCCCCCCGCCGTCATCAGGGGCGACTGCGGTCCGATCAGAGTCGGTGGTTACCTTCGGTTCCCAATGCCGCTCTGGTGGCCCGGCCCGGAATTCCGGTACGCCGCTGGCGGGCATCGCGCGCCTTGCGGCGGCTTCTCCTGCGGCTGACACTTTGCGGAGCTCCGGCCAGCGCCCTGACTACTTTGTATTGCCGGTGCGCTCGATCCTCAACAAGTGCGATTCACAACGCGTCCCGTTTGAATGGACGATTAACCCGTACCGTGGCTGCGAATTTGCCTGCAAGTATTGCTACGCGCGCTATACCCACGAATATATGGAAATCGATGGAGGCGACTTCGAAAAGAAAATCTTCGTCAAAAAAGACGCGGCGATTCTGCTGGCTCAAGAGCTGGCGCGCAAATATTCCTATCAGAAAAAAGGGGCCGAACCCGGCGTACCGGAGCACATTGCCATCGGGACCGCAACGGACCCGTATCAGCCTGCGGAGCGCGAGTTCGGAATTACCCGCGCGTGTCTGGAGGAATTAGCCCGACACGAAGGCCTCAGTATTTCTATCATCACCAAATCGAACCAGATCGTTCGGGACCTCGAACTGTTGAAGCGCATCGCCGCGCGTTCCGACCTCACCATCAGCATCACGGTCACCACATTGCGGGTTCGCCTGGCGCGCCTGCTGGAACCTCGAGCTCCCCGGCCGGACTTGCGCCTCGCGGCGCTCCGCCAACTCACCGGCGAGGGTTTGCATGTCGGTGTTTCCGCGTCCCCACTGGTTCCTGGGATCACCGATCGTGAGGGCGAGCTGGAAGCCGTGGGAGCCGCTGCGAAGCAGGCCGGGGCGGAATGGTTCTTCTCCGGAGCGTTATTCCTGATGCCGGCATCGGCAAGACAATTTCTGCCGTTTGTGCACGAGAAGTTTCCGCGTTTGGCCAGGCAGTACGACCAATGGTATAGAAGGAACGGATATGCCCCGGAGAGTTACAGCAGAGAAGTAGCGCAACGCGTCGCACGCATCCGCCAGCTGAACGGCTTCGAGGCCCAACCTTGGCGAGCCTTGCGTCGCACCCAGCGCGTCGGACAGCTTTCCCTGTCGCTGCAGTCGGCGGCGTCGTAGTCGAACTTTCGGTTCGATTTGCTAGGCCGAAATCGCTTTGTTTTGAAAACGTCGTGCGGCCACCACCAGCAGAAATGTGCCGATCGCGAAGAGCGCCAAAGCGTCTCGCCACAGGTGCGCCAGGGTCGCGCCACGAAGAATCACGCCGCGAGTGATATTGATGAAATAGCTGGCCGGCACCAAATAGCTGATGGCATGGAAAAACCACGGCATTGTTTCTCTCGGGAAAATGTACCCGGAGAAAAATACGCTGGGCAGAATCGTCAGAAAAGCCATTTGCATGGCTTCGCCCTGGGAATTGGCCTTACTGGAAATCAAAATACCCAGCGATAGCGAAACGAAAATGTAAGGCAAAGATAAGAATGCCAGCAGAAACACGCTGCCATGAATGGGAACGCGGAAGACGAAGCGCATGAACGTCAAAATTAGGCAGAGCTCGAAAAATCCGATCGCAAAATAGGGCAGGATTTTCCCCAGCAGTAGGCCGAACGGCCGCACCGGAGTTACAAAGAGCTGTTCAAGTGTTCCGCGTTCTTTTTCCCGCACGATTGCGAAAGCGGTCAGGAACGTAGTGACGTTCAGCAGCAGAATCGCCGTCAGCCCAGGAAGAAAAAAATTCGGCGAGCGCGAATCCGGATTGAATAATAATTTTGGGCGCATCTCGACAGCCATCGGGGCGCGATCCTGCAGCACCCGCTTCAAGGACTCGTCCAATCCGATCGCGGTGGTCACATTGATCGCCTGGCCGGCGACCGAGGAGTCTGAGCCGTCAATCAGCACCAGCACCTGGGCTCCGGTCTGGTGCAGTAGCCGATCGGAGTAGTCCACCGGTATTTTGATGCCCACACGCGCGCGGCCCGCGACGATAGTGTCGTTCAGGTCGTGATCATTCTGGACGTACCGCATTACGTGAAACGTATCTGAATTCTTCAGCCGGTCGATCAGCTCGCGGCTCTCCCGCCGCCCATCGGCGTTATAGATCACGGTATTCACGTTCCGGACGTTGGTGTCGATGCCAAATCCGAGCAGTACCATTTGCAGCAGCGGAATGATCAGCGAGAAAAACAGCGTGCCGAAGTCCCGCCGGACGTGCAGGGTTTCTTTGTAGAAGATCGCGCCGAATCCGCGGAATGGGCTAGCCACGGGCAGCTTCCGTCAGCGCCTGATGCTTGTAGGTAAGTTCCACGAACACGTCCTCCAGGCTGGGCGCCAGCGGACGGATCTCGGCGACCGCGATGGCGCTCTTCAACAGCTCCTCGCGCAATCCGTTCAGATCCAAATGATCATCAACCAGCGCATGGATTGACTGCCCAAAGATCGTGGCGCTGCGGATACCCGGAATCTGCCGCGCGAATTTCAGTGCCCGAGTCACTTCCGGTGTTGTGATCTCGATTCGAATGGTTCCCGGGGGTTGCACTTCGGGAATTTCTCGCAAGGAACTAGGGGTGCCATCCGCGATCAGCTTTCCGTAATAAATGTACGCGACGTGGCTGCATCGTTCGGCTTCGTCCATGTAGTGAGTGGTGACAAAAAACGTGATTCCGTGACCTGAAAGTTCGAACAGCAGGTCCCACAGTTCCCGCCGTGCCACCGGATCGATGCCGGCGGTCGGCTCGTCCAGAAACAGCAGCTGCGGTTCGTGCAGCATCGCGCAACCTAGGGCCAGGCGCTGCTTCCATCCGCCGGAGAGTTTTGCCGCCAGACGATCCAAATACGGTGCAAGTCCATTGAGTTCGATAATTTCACCCATGCGGCGTTTCAAGCGATCCGCCGGCAGGCTGTAGATCCGTCCGTAGAATTGCAGGTTTTCGGCAACGGTCAGATCGTCGTACAGGCTGAATTTCTGGGACATATATCCGATGCGCTCGCGGACTTGCTCCGGGTGGGTTCGAACATCCAGCCCCCCGACATAGGCAACTCCGCCATTCAGCGGCAGCAAGCCGGTAAGCATCTTGATGATGGTGGTTTTGCCGCTGCCGTTGGGCCCCAAAAAGCCAAAAATCTCACCCTTCTTGACCTGGAAGCTGACGTCATCCACGGCCGTGAACTGCCCAAAACGTCGAACCAGGTGCTCGGCCGAAATAGCCAGCTCCGCGCTTGACCGCTGCGAGCTTGGTGGTGTCGGCGTCTTCATCCTCAGCTCACCGACTTCAATGTGACGTCCGCGGCCATGCCCGCGAGCACTCGATTCGAAGAATCATCGATCCGCACTTTGACCCCAAACACCTGATGCACCCGTTCTTCACGGGTCTGTACATTGCGGGGAAGAAACTCCGCCTGCTGATTAATTTGTTCCACGGTGCCTTCGAAAACCATCTTCGGAAAGGAATCGACTCGAACTTCGGCCTTCTGCCCTAATTGGACACGGCCGATTTCCGTCTCCGGAATATAAATGCGCACGTAAATTTGGTCGCGCTCCAGTAGCGTTGCCACCGGGGTGTTCGGCGCGATCAAGTCACCCGGCCGCACGTCCAACACTTCTACGGTCGCCGCTGTCGGCGCTACCACCTGGCGCTCCCGGAAGCGTGCTTGGTCATACGAATACGAAGCCGAAGCCAGGTCTACATCTTCGCGCCGGTTGCCGCGTACGAACTTCTCCAGGGTTGCCTGGGTCTCCTGGTAGTGCGCTTGCGCCGACAGGATCTCCTCGGTCCTGTACCCACGCTGCTGCTGATCGAGCCGCTGCTGCGCGCTCTGTTCCTGCGCCAGCGCCACTTTCCAGGCCGCCTCAGCGGTGTCGCGTTGCTGCTTGGACACCAGATCCTTCTCGGCCAGCGCTTCATATCGGTCGAAATCCAGATGCGTTCGGACCTCATCGGCCTTGGTGCGCTCCAGGTCCGCTTGCGCTGCCGCAACGTCCTCTTTGCGATAACCATTTTTCTTCAGCTCGTAATCCGCCTTCGCCTGGGCCGCCGCCGCTCGCGCTTCCGCAATTTCCTCTGGTCGATAGCCTCGCCGGGCCTTTTCCGCCGCCGCCTTGGACTGCTCCATGGCCGCTTGCAATTCCCTATCGTCGAAGGTAATCAACACCTGATTGGTCTTCACCGTGTCGCCTTCTCGCACCAGGACCTGATCAATGCGCCCACCCACTTTGGAACCTACCCGGATGTTGCGTGCTTCCACCGTGCCAGAACCCTGCAGCTGGGTATCTTTTCGGAACCACCCGCTGGAATACGCCACTCCCGCCAGCACCGCCGCGGCCACGATAACGATCACCAAGCGCTTTCGATTCATGAACAACTCTCCTTATTTCATCGCGACGCTTTGGCGCCGTTGGCTACGGCCAGGCCGCCCCAAAGCACGTTCAACGCAGCGCGCATGCGGTCCGGCAGCGACGCGTCCCCGTACACCGACCAGACCAACAGAGTTCCCATGACCGTCTGCCGAAATACATCCGCCAATTCGCTGGCAGGAACATCACGTCGGAATGCGCCGCGCTCTTGAGCCATCTCCGCCATTTGGGTGAGCAACCGGTGACCACGAGCGTGATTTTCCTTCATGGCGTCGCGCACCGTTGAGCTCGACAGGTTTGCTTGCAGCAAGGCTCGAACCAGGGACGGGGCCCGCGCCGGTTCTTCGGTCATGCGCGTCGTCAACTCTCCGAGAAAAGATCGTATCGGCGGATCGGTCTCGCGCATTGCGGATACCATTTCCTGCAACTTCGAAATCTGCATATCACTGAACGCAATCAGGATGTGGTCTTTACTCGGGAAGTGATTGAAGAAGGTCCCTTTTCCGAGGTCGGCAGCTTCGGTGATGTCTTGAACAGTGGTGTCCGTAAATCCCTTCTTTGCAAACAGCGTCAGGGCCGCACGAAACAAGCGTTGCCGGATTTCCGCGCTGCGCCGTTGCCGGCGGTCGGAAAGGGGTCGGGATAGCGAGTCGGGGAGCGCGGTGCCTTTGGCGGTTTTCATACTGACCTATGCTCATATATGACCATAAGTCACCATATTTGGCAAGGGCTGCGAGTCGCCGCGCAGATGTAGGCTCCAGATGTACAGATGCCCCGGTCGCAACTTCTCCGGGGCATCTGCAGTTCACCGTGAAGACGTGCTAGTTGTTCGATCCGGCTTCTGAAAGGTTCTTCGGCGACCTGTGATTCAAGTAGGAAATCATTCTCTTGGCCGGCGCCGGAACCGGGACCGCTCCGTTAAAAACAATGTCTTCCGCTTCCAATTTCTTTCCGTAGACCCGTTCATTGGCGTCGTTGTCTGGCCGTACTGTCGAGCCTTCCAGCGAAATACCGGCAAACAAGCCGCGAGACCGGGAGTAGCTCAGCACTTCTGCTCGCAAAGTCACGTCCGTCGCCGCCGCAGCCGTCCGTCCTTTGGGACCTGCCGCGATCGAGGCGTCCGCGCCCAGCTTCACTTTGCTCTTGAGAATGGAATGTGCGCCGCGCGCGTTCATCACCAGGAGCACGAAGTCCGTCGCTTGACCGCCGATCTGGAATCCAACACTGCCACCTTCTAGCGCCATCATGGTCGGAGCGCTCCACGGCCCAGTGTAATGCTCCCCGGTGCGGCAGGTCATCGCCCCGCGGCCATAGCTGCCGCCGACGATGAAGGCCGCCTTCAAGACCGATGGATACACAACGACGCACTCGGCCTTATCCAGCAAATCCTTCGGAATATCGTCGGGGATGTCCAAAATTTCCTTCAAAACCGTACCGCAGTTCTGTAAGCGATCCGCTTCTTTATTATCCTGTGCCGCCAGCGGCAGGCCGACCATGGCCAGCGCTAGTAGCGAAGACACCATTTGCTTCTTCATGATTCCCCTCATTCTTACGCGCTCGTACGCGCTTTAGATTCTGGATTTGCGTCCAGCACGCTGATTTTTTCGCCTGGCTCCGTTGCAGACGTCCTGGCTGGGACATTGCTAGGGAGGGAGTGTTACGTGGCGTTTGGACTATACTTTCGGGAGCTAAAAATTGCCAGTAGAGGAACACGATTGCTCGTTAGTAGATTTTCATCAGGTTTACGCGCCGCTTTTATAGCCGGCTGCATGCTGGCGGGGTGCGGCACAGGTTCGGTTTCCGCTCAAACCCATCGCCTCCAATCGAAACCGTGCTGTGCAAGGACTCCCGATGGCGCCGCGGCCGCTCGTTTTTCCGCCCGCGCGGATTTGCTGCTCGGTGCCCCGCCGGCAAGCAAGGGCGAGTGGGGTCTGCTGATTGCCGACGCGCAAACCGGCGCGGTCCTGTATGAAAAGAACGCCGGCGACTATTTTGTTCCGGCGTCCAATATGAAGCTGTTCACCACGGCGCTGGCGCTTGCAAAGCTCGGCCCGGAATATCGCTTTCGTACCACTCTGGAAACTCACGGAATGCTGTCCTCAGACGGCAAATTGTCTGGCGATCTTTATCTGGTGGGCCGCGGCGACCCCAATCTTTCCAACCGGAAATTTCCCTACGATGGCAAAGAAGAATTCGACGGACCGCCTGAAAAAGTCCTTGCAGAACTGGCCGCAAGTCTAGCCACCAAGGGGGTGAAGGAAATCAAAGGCGACGTGGTCGGCGACGACAGTTATTTTCCGCGGCAGGCCTATCCGGACGGCTGGGAGATCGGGGACATGGTTTGGGAATATGGTGCGGCCATCTCCGCGATTGTGGTGGACGACAACACCGTTGTGCTCACACTGACGCCAGGCGTGCGCCTCAGCGAACCGGTGCAGGCCACTCTTGAACCGGCCACGCCTGATTTTGCAGTGCAAAACGACGCAGTCACCTCCGCCGCAGACGTCAAGGCCGATCTCACCATAAGTCGTGAGCCGGGCTCGAAACTTGTCGTGGTAAGCGGCATCTTGCCTGCCGGCAGCGCGCCGCGCAAGCTCACCCTGGCGCTGCATGAACCTGCCGAACACGCTGCCATGCTTTTGATCCGGCAACTCGCCGCCGTCGGCATCAAGGTCGACGGCACCTTCCAATCCATGCACCGACCTGAAGCGGATTCTACCGTTCCACGCTCGGTCTTAGCCGAACATGTTTCCATCCCGCTGGGCGACGCGGTGAAGCTTGTGAATAAGGTCAGCCAAAATCTACACACGGAGATGCTGCTGCGCGCCAGTGCCCGGCAAACCGGCGTGTGGAATTCTCCCGACGACCTCGCCAAGTATCCGGCTGATTTCTACGCCGCTGTTGGAATCGCTGTTGGTGACGTCCAGCAAACCGATGGCTCGGGCTTGTCGCGCCACGATCTGGTGACGCCTCGGGCGCTGGTAACCCTCCTGCAATATGCGCAGACCCAGCCCTGGTTTCAGCCATACTACGATTCGCTTCCGATCGCTGCCGTGGATGGCACCTTGCAGGACCGTATGAAGAACACCATCGCGGCTGGAAGAATTCATGCCAAGACCGGCTCCATCGAGCACGTTCGAACGCGCTCCGGCTATGCGGAAACTCCCGGAGGCAGACGGCTGATTTTCGCCTTTCTGGGCAACAATCAAGGCGGCAAGGGTCACGAGGCGGGCGACGCGCTCGACGGGCTATGCGTTGCCATGCTGGAGGAATTTGAACGCGCGCCGCAGCGTCGGGTGGCCCCGGGCGCGCCGTAGCGTCGATAGATTGATATTCGCGAATGGATTTGCCGGGATCCCCAGGGTTGCCGCGGCGTCAAAATCGTAATGCACATGGAAATGGAATTTTAGGTGCACCGTGTCTCGAAGCGCACAAGACGTTCTCGAATTCGATAAACTGCGCGAATTGCTACGCCTTCGCAGCACCTCGACTCTCGGCCGACAAGCGGTCGACGCCTTGCAATTCCGCACCGATCGCGCCGCTCTCGAGACGGAATTCGCGCACATCGGCGAGGCTGGCGAGTGGTTGCGTCGGGGTCGAGACTTGGGCTTCGGCGGATTGGCCGATCCCTCGGACTGGTTAGCGCAGATCGAAGGTCCGGGCATGGCTCTGGAAGCTGGCGAGCTTCTGCACGCAGCTTCCTTGCTGGAAATCGTGGGCTGGCTGCGCGTCCAGTTTCGCGAAGATGCCCAGAAGTTCCCGCTCCTCGCCGCCCAAGCTGGATCGGTTGGCGACTTCCACGATCTGCTGGCAACCATTAAGCGCTGCATCCTTCCCAGCAGGGACCTGAGCGATGACGCCTCACCGACGCTACGCCGCATTCGAAACACCATCGCGCAGACTCGCGACGCTCTGCAGAAGACCCTGAAGCAGATTCTTCGTAGCCGTAACGCCGAGTCCGGCGAGGATTACGTAACCCTACGCAACGATCGCTTTGTCATTCCGGTCCGCTCGGAAAATCGCCGCAGCGTTCCCGGAATCGTGCATGGAGCCAGCGGCACGGGCCAAACCGTTTTTCTCGAGCCATTCGAAACGGTGGAAACCAATAACCAATTGGTGCAATTGGCCGAGGATGAGTCTGCTGAAATCCTACGTATTTTACGAGACCTGACCGAGCGCCTGCAGGTCCGCCGCGGAGAACTGATCACCGTGGCCGACACCATCTCCATTCTAGACAGCGTTTTTGCGCGCGCGCGCTTTGCCCGGGATTTCGATGCGGTTGCGCCGCAATTCTCCCAAAGCAGCGAGCTGCGATTGCAGGCGGCGCGTCACCCGGTGCTAGAAGACAAACTGCGCCGTGAAAATCGCACTGTGGTGCCGATGTCGCTTAGCCTGGGCGGCAGCTCTTCTGACCCCCGCCTCGGCGCCGATGGTTCCTCCAGCGATCCCGAAATCGAGCGCGTGCTCGTCATCAGCGGTCCTAACACCGGCGGCAAGACCGTGGCCCTGAAAACCGTCGGGCTCGCCGCGCTCTCCGGGCAATCCGGCGTGCCCGTCGCCGCGCAAATTGCGGTGCTGCCGCTCTTCGATGCTGTGCTCGTGGACATTGGCGATGAGCAATCTATAGCTGCCGATCTCTCCACATTCTCGGCGCACGTCCTCAATCTCAAAGCCATGTTGCAAGCGGCTACTCCGCAGTCCCTGGTGCTCGCGGACGAAATGGGGACCGGAACCGCACCGGAAGAGGGCGCTGCCCTGGCAATCGCGCTGCTGGACGAATTTCGCGCCAAAAACTGCATCGTTCTCGCCACAACCCACCACGACCGTCTGAAGACCTACGCTTCCACCACTCCCGGTGTGGTCAATGCCGCTGTTGAGTTTGACGATGTCCATCTTCGTCCGACATTCCGCTTGATGGTCGGGGTGCCGGGCGGTTCCAGCGGAATTGCCGTGGCCCGCCGATTAGGCTTGTCCGAAGGCATCATCGAGCGCGCTCTTTCGTTGCTCACGCCGGAAACGCGCGAAGCCTCAGACCTGATCTCCTATCTGCATCGCAGCCGCGACGAGCTGGATCGCTTGCGACAGCAAATGATCACCGAGCGCCGCGAGCTTGAAGAAGAACGCACCAAGCTTCGCGAGGAGTGGGTGAGCCGGCAGCGCAACCGGATTAAGCAGCTGGAAGGGCAATTCGCCGAGATGCAAAAGCGTTTCGACGAAAACGTCGCCAGCGTGATCGAAGCGGTCAAAGAGCGGGAGCTGCGAGCTTCATTGGAAAAATCCGCTCGCCGAAAATTTCAAGATGTCCGCGGCGGGGCACGCGAAGAATTCAACACCGCGCTGGTGCAAACGCTTGCGGACTCGCAGTCGGATCTGGGTATCCGGCCATCAACGGACCGAGCCATTCCTGTCGGCAGCCTGCAGCCCGGCGCGCGTGTTCGCGTTCGCGGGTTCAGCAAGCCCGTGGTGCTACGCCGCCTGGAAGGATCGTCGGCGGAGATCGAGGCCGGCCCCTTGCGCATGAAGGTTGCCGTCGATGAGATCACCGGTGTAGAGGGGACGCTGCCCGATTCCGATTCCTCGGCCAACATGAGCCGCCGCAACATTACCGTGACCTCACAGCCACGCGAAACCGGGGCCGCCGATGAGATCAACGTGATCGGCGCAACCGTAGAAGAAGCCGCCGCGCGTGTCGACAAATTTCTGGATGAAGCTGCGCTCGCCAACCTCGGGAAAGTCCGAATCATCCATGGTCATGGCACCGGAGCCCTGCGCAAAGGTCTCGGGCGCTTCCTGGCCTCGCACCCACTCGTGCACGCCGTTTCCTCGGAAACCGAAGAGCGCGGCGGCAAAGCCATCACCGTGGTTGAGTTGCGAGGTTAAAATGAAAAACCTCGAAGGTTGGTCGTCAGGTATCACCTTTCGAATTTTGGGCACCGTTGGTTATGGCTGAAGCCGGATCATTCGCGGATCGCGTCAAGCAGCAGGCGGACATTGTCCGGGTCATCGGTGAATACGTCCGCCTGAAAAAGAGCGGCCAGAATTTCACCGGTCTCTGTCCTTTCCATTCGGAAAAATCACCTTCGTTTGCCGTGCATCCTGTGAAGCAGATTTACCACTGCTTCGGCTGTGGCGTTGGCGGGGATGTCTTCAAATTTGTCATGGAAATGGACAAGTGTCCTTTTCCGGAAGCCATTCGAATCGTCGCGGAAAAGTGCGGCATTCCGGTACCTCGGGCCAAGGAGCGTTCGCCGGAGGAGCGCCGGGAGAATCAGCAACGCGCCGTCCTAGTCGAAATGCATCGCGAGACCCAGAGTTTTTTTGCCAAGCAGATGGAAAGCACAGCGGAAGGCAAGTTGGCGCGAGCCTACCTAGAAGATCGCGGCATCGACAAATCGATCATCGAACGTTTTGGCATAGGCTACACGCCCAGCGGGGGCGATGCTCTGCTTCGCGCGCTCCGCCCCAAGTACAACGAGAAGTTTCTGGTCGAATCCGGCTTGGTCTCCCGCGACCCGAGTGGCCGGCTATTCGATCGGTTCCGTCGCCGCATCACTTTTCCCATTTCCAACGAATCCGGGAAAATTGTCGCGTTCGGCTGCCGCGCATTGGGGGACGATCAGCCCAAGTATCTAAATTCCCCGGAAACACCCATCTATTCGAAAAGCCACCTGCTATACCACCTGGATCGTGCTAAAGACGCCCTACGCCGTTCTGATTTTGCCGTACTGGTCGAAGGTTACATGGACGCTATCGCTGTCGCCCGCGCCGGTATCAGTAACGTCGTGGCTAGTTGCGGCACCAGCCTGGCCGAGCCGCAGATCAAGCTTCTGGCCCGATTCACACACCGGGTCATCGTCAACTACGATCCCGATACCGCTGGCCAGAACGCCACCGAGCGGTCCATTTCGCTTCTTCTCGAACAGGATTTCGAAGTGCGGGTCCTGGCTCTGCCGGGAAACGCCGATCCCGACAAGTTTATTCGCGAACACGGCCCCGAGGCTTACGTGACCTTGCTGAAACAGGCCCCGCCCTACGTCGACTATTTAATCGCGCGCGCGCGCCGCATGGATCTGACCACCGGCGAGGGCAAGGTCCGCGCCGTGAACTTTCTCCTGCCCTACGTCCAGAAAATTCCCAATCGAATCTTGCGATCGGAGTGGGCCACCCGCATTTCGCAGCAGCTTCGGGTGGACGAGCCGGTACTTCGCGCCGCGCTTAGTAAAGCCGCGACGGAGCGGCGCAGCGAAGTGAAGACCCGGCCAGAGTTGGTCGGGCGATCCGCGAAGCCCGCCGAACGTCGCTTGATTCGAATGCTCGCCGAATCGGAGTCGTTCCGTGAGGAACTCGCGCGCCAGCTCGATAGTGACCCGATTTACCTGGGCATGGAGACCGAGAGGATCTTTGCGGCCTTGGTCGCCGCAGGTGTCTCTGGCGGTCCGATTCAGGCTAGCGAACTGGGTGCTTCCCTGGAGGACCGGGATCGCCGTCTTTTCTTCGAAATCCTCTTCGAAGAATCTAACGAGGCCACTTGGGAGGAAGCCCAAAGCTGCCTCGAGGCGCTCCAGCATCGCCGGGCCGAGCGAGAGCTTGCCGATGTGCAACGGAGCATCGAGGCGAATCCCGCGGGCCCCGGCCTGCGTGGCCTGCTGGAGCGAAAACAGGAGTTGATGAAGAAAATTGCCGCTACCCATTAGCCGGTTCAGGGTAGGTGGTTGGTTCCCTGGCGTTTTCCACCAATTAAAGCATTGACTGAAACGGACTTACCCGTGTAGCGTAACGAGGTTTATCGAGTAACGATTCGGCCGCTAACTGCATCTAAAATGAGTAATTAGCGGCGGGACCGGGTGCGGGCGTTACGCGGGTTCGGTCAACGCACGAGGCGAAGGGCAGACGGCAGCACGGCGCAGAGGGCTTCACACGACGTTCACAGTGACCGCACGGCGGATTTCACTACAGCGTTTTTTTGGGGAATTTCCCCTCAATTTGCGCCCCGCCTCTCCCTGTTTGTATTTTCACCTCGCCGTTCTAGGCGTTCCCGTGGGTGCGTTCCAAACATCTCCATGTGGCTTCCGGCTAATTCGGGGAGGATTTTGTGGCTGTAGTAGGTCTTGAAGAAAAATACGACGCAGTACGCCAGCTGATTGCCGTCGGTAAAGAACGCGGCTATCTGCTGTACGACGAAGTGAATGATTCACTGCCGGCCGAGGTGCATTCGTCCGAAGAAATCGACGATCTTCTTACCACCTTCGAACGCAACGGAATTGAAATCTACGAGGACCAGGCTTCCGCAAAGGCCGCGCGAGCCGTGGAAGTTTCCGCCGAGGGCGGCGATCACGAGGTGGTCGTAAAGGAAGACGCCCATGAGGGCGAAAGCGAACTGGACCTCACCCCTGGATCGTTGGAAAAGACCAACGATCCGGTGCGCATGTATCTGCGCGAGATGGGCACCGTGCCGTTGCTCACTCGCGAAGGCGAAGTCACGATCGCCAAGCGAATCGAGCGCGGCCAGTTGGTAGTAATGAAAGCGATCACCCGTTCCCCGATCGTAATCAAGGAACTCATCGCGGTTGGCGACGACCTCCGCAAAGGTGCGCGCTCCATCAAGGAAATCGTGCAGTTCGACGATGAAGAGCTCACCGAAGAGAAGATCGCCAACAAGACCAAGCAGACCCTTAAGCACATCGAGAAAATCGCCAAGCTGTACGACACTGGTTTGAAGCAGGCGGTCAAGCTCGAGAAAACTCCCAAGGCCAAAAAGCGCTCGTACATTCACGCCAAGTGGGATGTCGCGCGATCCCGCATTGAGATTTCTCTGGCGGTTCGTGACATCGATTTCAATCCCTTTGAGAAAAAGCGGCTCATCGACAAGATGCGTGGCACCATCGAGCGGCTGCAATCGTTAGAACGGGAAGCGGGCCGATTGGAGCGCCGCGTTGATGTTGCCAAAGGCGACGTCGCGTCGGAAGCACGCAAGGAACTTCGTACCCGCCGCGTCGAGCTGAAGGACATCGAGGTCGCCAGCGAAGTCGGGCTAACCGAGCTTAAGCGCACCCTCACCATCATTCACCGCGGCGAGGCCGAAGCCGAGCAGGCCAAGAAGGAATTGATCGAAGCCAACTTGCGCTTGGTCGTTTCCATCGCTAAGAAATACACCAATCGCGGTCTGCAGTTCTTGGATCTGATCCAGGAGGGCAACATCGGCTTGATGAAAGCCGTCGACAAATTTGAATGGCGTCGCGGTTACAAGTTTTCTACCTACGCCACCTGGTGGATCCGCCAGGCCATCACCCGCGCCATCGCTGATCAGGCCCGCACCATTCGCATCCCGGTGCACATGATCGAAACGATCAATAAACTGGTGCGCACCAGCCGGCAGCTGGTCCAGGAACTCGGCCGCGAGCCGACCAGCGAAGAAATCGCTAAGCGTATGGACATTCCGGTGTCCAAGGTTCGGAAAATCTTGAAGATCGCCCAGGAGCCCATTTCTCTGGAGACTCCCATCGGCGAAGAAGAGGATTCGCACCTCGGCGATTTCATCGAGGACAAGGCGGTGGTATCGCCGTCCGATGCGGTTATTAACCTGAATCTGAAGGAACAGACCTCGTCGGTGTTGAAGACCCTGACGCCCCGGGAAGAAAAAGTGATCAAGATGCGTTTCGGTTTGGACGACGGTAGCGAACACACACTTGAGGAAGTGGGGCAATCTTTCGCGGTTACCCGCGAGCGCATTCGCCAGATTGAGGCCAAAGCCTTGCGCAAGTTGCGTCATCCGTCGCGCTCGCGCAAGCTCCGTGCTTTCCTGGAAGGCCCTTCGCGCGATTACCTGTAGAAACAAATTGAACGCAAAAGGAAAAAACGCCCGCGAATCCCGCGGGCGTTTTGCATTTCGCGGATCGCTTAATTCAGGCAGGTAGTTGGACGATAGCTTCGCGCATGTTTTGCTCGACTTCTTGTCGCGTAGGTCCGGTCATGCACAGCCCGGCAAGTCCGGAGAGTCCGCCGGATATCGGGTTTTGCTTTCTTCCACCACGATCAAATATTTCTTCATTCTTACCCCCCCTTGTTCCAGTATGCCGCTCACTCGCAGAATCATTCTTTGGTCTTAAAAAAATAAATGGTCAGGCGGGCCATCCAAAGCCCCAAAAATCCCAGGAAAATGCCTAACGCCAGAAGAAAGCGCCGGTTGTCGAGTCGTTGGGGCATGCTCAGCGTCGCTCGGAAAATCAAATCGTCTACGGCGATGAACAGGGTAATCAGCGCGCAACCTAGCCAGGCACATTGCGCTGCAAAATATCGCAGCGTTTCAGCGCGGCGCTCTGGCGCAAACCAATGCTCTTTGTTGGGTAAATGGATCGCCGCGGTTGGCACCGCCCCCACAAGTTTCGGGGTGCCAAACGCCACCAACGCGAAGGTGGCGAACAGGGCCGCCTGCGCATACAGGAAGGTGTCTCTGGGCATCCATCCACTCGCCAGTCCGTTGCTTCGAAAGTGCACAGCGATCACCGCAGGCAGCAGCGGGCTCCAGTGTGCCCACTGTACGGTCGCAAGCAACAGTAGAAATGCAAAGATGATTACCGGCAAACGATTGGATCGGCTGTCTTCCATCTAGTTCCATGCCCAGCGTGAATGGCGTGCCGCGCAGCGTTCCGGTGACTCCAGCGTCCTTTTAGCCGCTCCGTCGGTAAATGCCAGACCGGTCATTAACGGCGTCGCGATTTCCGTCCACTACATCACTCGTGCACACGAAAGTTCGGTGTTTCGCGCCAAGCTCAATCAGATCCTCATCGGCTTGCTCGGCTCGGAAGCACCCGCCGGAGTGGCGGCCACCTCCGAGCCAGTTCTCCAGCACGCCAATTCCCCTATGCGGTGAGTCGATCCCTGGAGATCGGATGCAGCTGCCAAATTTCGAGCGAGGTCAGTTGCTTTAGGTCCGGTTCGGCCAGCGCCACTCGTAACGGTCCTTCAGGATTCCGATAAATTCTGGTGGTGACGGCGTGCCGGTTATTGCAAATCAGTTCCGCCACCGATGCATCCAGGAACAAGCGAAAACTCCACAGTCCCGTGAAGCTGTTTTCGAGCCGAATGGAAACTTCGTTCACCGTCAACTTCACTCCGAAAGCCTCCGGTTCCATCGCGAGTGAAAACCAAGGGCGGTGGTTGTCGGCCACCATGAACGCGGATCTGGCCGCGTTTGTTGCCCAACTGATTTCTCCGCACAGATTTTCTATCGGAAACTCGCGCAGCGCTGCTGCCCGCTCGGCCCCGTCCTTCGGAAACACAAACGCCTTCCCCCGAAGCGATTTAGTCTCCGATGCTGCTTTCATTTCCAACTCGCCGTGTTCACCGATCGTCAGCACCCGCGGCAGGGCCATGCACCCGGCCCAGCCCGCCGCACTGTATTCCGCTTCCGGGCGTTTCTCCGGAATCCAGCCCCACAGAATCCGGTCGCCGTTCGCCGCCATCTGCGTTTTCTGGGCGTAGTACGCTCCGTAATCAAGGATTCCTTGCTTCTGGGAATGAAACAGCAAATCCACCGGATCAAGTTCTCCGGTTTCCCAGATCACTTTTCCGGCCGTCGAATACAACAGCACATGCTTGTTCCCCAGCGCGAAAAAATCAGGGCATTCCCACATTTCTCCGGTATCGACCGGATTATTTCCTTCACGCCCGCTCCACGCTCCCGATGCCAGCGGATGCAAATACTCCCACTTACGCAAATTCGTCGACCGGTACAGCAGCACTCGCCCTCCGACCTTGCGCACTCCGGACCCAACGCCCATGTACCAAACACTTCCGTCTCGCCACAAAAACGGATCGCGAAATCCGGTCAGCGTAGGATCGTCCGGCGGCTGCAGCACCGGCTCTTTCCACTTCACCCAACTCCTAAGTTGGGAATCCTCACAAGTCGCGAGGCATTGCACTTCGCGGAAAGTGTTAACGCCGTCTCGCAGCGTGGCGCGATCCGCTGAAACGCTTCGCACTCCGGTATATAAGATCGTGGCGGTGTGGTGATCATCCACAGCGCTTCCGGTGAAGCAACCTTGCGCGTCATCCCCTCCCGGCGTCGGCGCCATCGCCACCGGCAGGTGCTGCCAGTGAATCATGTCGCTGCTCACCGCGTGCGCCCAATGCATGTCGCCCCACACCGCGGCGTGCGGATTGTACTGAAAAAACATGTGATACGCGCCCTTCCAGTAGATCGGGCCGTTGGGATCATTCATCCAGTTTTTCGCCGGAAGCAGATGAAACTGTGGCCGCAGCGGATCGGCGGCTAGCTTCGCGCGCAGCGGGCCATGACGCTGCCCGGCCTTCCACATTCCACGTGATGGTCCGCCGCCGACCAGCACCGCTGCTGATCCCATCACTCGCAGAAATTCCCGGCGCGATTTCCCTATTTTCCTCATAATAGCTCACAGTTGGCGGGGCTACCCGCCCAATTCCCGCCAGTGCCCTGCATTCTTGGTGCACAGAATTCGTTCCGTTATACTCGCGGCAATGTTGGTCGCCGAAGACATCCTGGTCACCGACGCCCTCCAACTTGGTCCACCCAACAATTGTTGGACGCCGGTTCCGCGCTCACCGCCCAGGAACTCGATCGCCCTCTCAACGCTTCCCATGGTTCCGTCGCCGGAACACTGGGCCACATCTAGTACCGGGAACGAGCCCGGTTAAAGTCGCTTTCGCGCGGACGCACCTGCGCCCTTGGACGAGGTTGGCGACCCGGAGCCATTCCGAATCTGCGGTCGGAACCCAACCGCGCGGTCCTGAAACAGAAGTGGCCGGAAGTCTGGCTTGGCCTGCAGGAGTGGCTCGAGAGTCTGCCGGAAGCGGAATTGGACTGTTCGTAGCCATGGAAAGGACTTCTGCATCTCGCGTTGGGAACTGCTTGCTCACCTCGGGAAGCATTCGACGCTGCACCGCGGCCAAATCGCGGGGATGTCGCGCGCTTTCGGAACACAGCCGCCGAACTCAGCTCTATTCATCATATTTACCTCGAAATCGAGCTGGCTACGTGAGTCGCTGGCCGCTCAGAAGTTGCTTGGCCCGCGAAGCAAAAAGCCCCGCTCCCGTATACATCGCCGCCAGCAGCGCAAATCCTGCGAACAGGCTCACCCGCTGCGCAATCCATCCCAAGGAAAAGCTCATCAGCAATTGCAACGCGGTGGTCACAATCGCGATCGCCGACTGAGTTCGCCCCATGAAGTGCCTTGGCACGATGCTCATCAGCGTCGATTGCGACACCACGCCGGAAATCGATCGGCAAAATCCAAACACCGCTTGCAACGTTGCTGCGCCGAGCATAAACGACACCAGTGGCGCGAACAAATGCCCGGTAGCCAAAAAGGCGATCGCCCACACATACATGGTCATGCGCCACGCCCCGGATAGCTGGGAGGCCACCAAGCCTCCACTCACCGCTCCCAGCGCCCATGCGGCTTCCAGATAACCCAATCCGCGCGCGCCGGAATGTAGCAGGTCGTTAGCCAACGCCACCAGCACCACGTTCGCGCTCACCACTCCTGCCATCAGCGCCGCATGGGTCACGCCCACCGCCAGCACCTTCGGCTGGGTTTTTAGATACGCAAATCCTTCTTTCATATCCTTGTAAAGTGCCAACGATAGCCCGGCCTCGGCGACCTCCGGATTTTCTGTGGTCTCCAATCCCTGCGAGGTCGTGTCGGTCGCCTCCGAATATTCGCGCGATTGCGATTGGTGGCTCCGCGGTGAAACGTATCCGCGTCGCATCTGATACAAACACAGTGCCGACACGATGTAGGTCAGCCCGTCAATTCCCAAAATTCCTGAAATCCCCGCCGAATCATAGATAAATCCCACGAATGCACCTGCGATCATCATCCCGCTTTGCACCCCGATCAGCACCGCCGCGTTGGCCCCGGTGAACTGGCTCGGCGGGATCACCTCCTGTACCAGCGCGTTTACCGTGGCCCAGTACATCGCCGAACCGGCCCCGGTGATTAGCGTCATCAGGTACAAGTGCCACAGCTCCAACCGGCCGCGCCACGCAATGTACGCCGTCGCCAGCACCACCCCCCCGCGCAGGAAGTCCAGCAGTACTCCCAGATATCGCCGGTCCAGGCGGTCGATCAACACGCCGCCCACAAACGGCACAAATAGTCCGGGCAGCGTCACCACGATCACCTGCAGGCTGACCTTGATCGTCGAATGGGTTTCCGAAAGGATGTACCAACTCACCCCGGTGAAATTCATTCCGCTGCCAAACAGCGAAACGAACATCGCTAGAAAAAAGTATCGGAAACCGCGCTGCGACCAGATCAAGCTCCAGTCGACCCGGGTTTGTGCGGTGGTTGTGCTCATGTGTCGCACGTTTATTTTAATGCCCGGCGCGCCGCGCGTCGTCAGCAAAGAAATCGGTATTTCGCTGTCATGTGCTCGACAATTTGCCAAAATTTCGGGACAATCCACCGGGAAAAGAGGTCCATATCGCTTCATCGTCGCCGAAAGCGAGTCCGCGATGAGAGGGTTGCTGATCACCATCCTTTCCACCGTTGCTGTTGTGGTTGTGGTAGTGCTGGCCGGATACGTTTTGTCCCGCGACCCCAGCGCACTCCGCTCCAACCATTACAACCAATTGCCCGAAACCCTCCGGACCTCCATTACCGACGTCGAGCTCCAGCCTTCCTGGCGAGCAGGCCTCCAGAGCATTCAACCTGGGCCCTTCATCCATGGTCTTCCCTCGCATGTTGAGGTAACCACCACGGGAAACGTTCCATATCCAGCGATGGAAATGGTCCCTCCACGAAAACTGCTGCGCCAAATTTCCGATCCCAAGCTTCCGTTCGGTGGCTGGTGGACTTTTGAGATTGAGCCGGCTTCTCCTGGAGCGACGTTGCGCATCACCGAAGACGGCCACCTCGCCAATCCCTTTTTTCGCTTCATGCCCTGCTTTATCTTTGGCCACATCTCGGAAATCGACCGCTTCCTCCGCGCGCTTTGCCAAAAATTCAACGAAACTCCGGACATCAAGGGCTAACCATGGGAAACAAAGTGCACTGCACCGTGCGGTTCCAGAAGCAGACCTTTCAAGGCCAAGCTTTGCTGGAGACCTCCGAAATTGTTTTCCGCGCGACCGATCCAAGTTTTCGTCTCAGGCTTCCGTTTTCCACCCTGGGTTCGGTCCGTGCTTCTGCCGGAGAGCTGCGCGTCGACACCCCGGAAGGCCAGGCTGTTTTTGAGCTCGGTGCCAAAGCCGAGAAATGGCTTGAGAAAATCCTGCACCCGAAAACGCGCTTGGAAAAACTGGGCGTGAACGCCCGAACCACCGCGTTGCTGCTGGGCGATTTTCCTGACGACTTCAAGCACGAACTTAGCAAACTTGAAAAAAGCGCTGACGGAGACAAGCCACCGGCCGCCAATGCCTCCATCTTTCTTCTGGCGAACGCTCCCGCAGACTTACGTGCGGTTGCCAAGGCCGCAAAAAACTTAGTTAAAGCGGTTTCGCTGTGGGTTGTTTATCCCAAAGGCCAAAAAGACATCACCGAAGTTGCCGTTATCACCGCTGGCCGGAAAGCCGGTCTCAAGGACATTAAAGTCGTCAGTTTCTCCGCCACCCACACCGCCTTAAAGTTTGTCCTTCCTGTTTCCGCACGCTAATTTCTCGCTTCACGAACCCGCACCATCACTTCACCTAGCGGAAATTTCGTCCGCGGTCCTAAGATAGCTGCATGACCTCTCTCCTCGACGTCGCGAATCTGACTGTCGAGCTGCCCACTCCCAACGGTTTGGTGCGTCCCGTCAATGAAGTGTCGTTGCAGATCGCACCCAGCGAATCGCTGGGCCTCGTTGGCGAGTCCGGTAGCGGCAAAACCATGATGGCGCTGGCATTGATGGGGCTGCTGCCTCCCGGTGCGCGTGTCTCAGGCCAAGCCCGCATGGCCGCTGCCTCTGGCGGCGCAACTCACCCGATCGATCTTACCAATCTCTCAGAGCGCGAATGGTGCGCGGTGCGCGGTCGCCAGATCGCCATGATTTTCCAGGAGCCTATGACCGCTCTCAATCCCGTTTTGCGCATCGGCTTTCAGGTCGCAGAAGCGGTGCGCGTGCACGAGCCGGCGTTGTCCTCCTTCGAAACGCACCGCCGCGTGCTCGCTGCTCTGCAACGCGCCGCTGTCCCTGAGCCCGAACGCCGGGCTTCGCAATTTCCCCATCAGCTTTCCGGCGGCCTGCGTCAGCGGGCCATGATTGCCATGGCGCTGGCGGGTGGCCCGCGGCTGTTGATCGCCGACGAGCCCACCACCGCCCTCGACGTAACCGTGCAAAAGCAAATCCTCGACCTTCTGGATCGTCTCCGCCGCGAATTGCAACTCGGCTTGCTGTTTATCACCCACGATCTGGGTGTAGTCGCTCAAGTCGCCGATCGGGTCGCGGTCATGTACGCCGGCCGCGTGGTTGAATATGGTCCCGTGCAGGAAGTCCTGCGGCGTCCCAGCCATCCGTACACGCGCGGATTGCTCGCCGCATCGCCGCTGCTCGAGCGCGGCCGGCTGGTCCCGATTCCCGGTACCGTTCCGCAGCTCACCGCATTGCCGCCCGGGTGCTCATTCGAACCTCGATGTGCGCTACGGCTGCCCGCGTGTGTGTCCGCGGTGCCAGACTTGCGCCCGGCGTCGCAGGGTCACGACGCGCGGTGCATCCTGATACCGAGCGGCTTTGCAGCAAGCAGCCAGCTCCAGTAACGCCCAGCGGAGGGAACAATTACGTGGCGACGCCGGTATCAACAGCGACTCTTCTCGATGTCCGCAATTTGCGAAAAAGCTTCGCCGCTTCAGCGGGAATTTTTTCCTCTGGTGCAGTCCGGAAACCCGACTTCACCGCCGTAGCTGGCGTCAGCTTCTCAATTGCTCCCGCAGAGACCTTCGCGATTGTGGGCGAAAGCGGTTGCGGCAAAACCACGCTCGCTCGGATGCTACTCCGCCTGATCGAGCCGGACTGCGGCGAAATTCGTTTCGATGGACAGGATTGGCGGGGCTTCAACAGCGAGCAACTTCGCCGGCACCGGCGCCAAATGCAGATGATCTTCCAGGATCCCTTCGCGTCGCTGAATCCCAGAATGCGCGTGGGCGCGATCGTCGCTGAGCCCCTTGCGATTCACGAACCGAAGCTGTCGGCCATTCAGCGTCGCGACCGGGCCGCAGCCATTCTGGGGCGTGTTGGGCTTACCTCCGAAGCACTGCAGCGGTATCCGCACGAATTTTCTGGCGGTCAGCGGCAACGCATAGGTATTGCCCGCGCGCTCATTCTTCAGCCTCGCTTGATTGTCGCCGACGAGCCGGTGTCCGCTCTGGACGTCTCCGTCGGCGCCCAGGTGCTTTTGCTGTTGCAGGAGTTGCAGCGCGAATTTCACCTTACTTATGTTTTCATTTCGCACAGCCTTCCGGTGGTCGCGCAGATTGCCACCCGGGTAGCGGTGATGCGCGCCGGTCAGTTCCTGGAAGTCGGCCCAGTCGAGCAGGTCCTGCACCATCCCGCCAATGATTACACCCGCGAACTTCTTGCCGCGGTCCCTGAACTTCCCCGCATATAATTTCTCTGGCCTTCCGCGATCTTGCCAGCTAAAACATTTCCGACAGGCCTGAATCGAGCTGTTCCTAAGTCCGAGGAAAACCGTATGGCCACTTCGCCTCTCCCGGAATCTGAAACTGCATCCCACCCGCGCGTGGCCCTCGGGGCTCTCGCGCGGGTCGCCGGAGTTTTTTTCTCTCCCAAACCCACCTTTGACGACATCGTGCATAGACCAAGTTGGCTTCTCCCAGTCCTGCTGCTCACGCTCATGAGCCTGGCGGTCAGCTTCTCCATCAATCAGCGCACCAATTGGCGCGAATTCATGGCCGATCAACTGGACAAAAGTCCTTCTGCGGCGCAGTTGTCGCCTGAACAAAGAGAGCAGCGCATCGAAGCCGGCGCAAAATTCTCACCGCCGTTCACCTACGCCGTCGGACTGATGGGCCCGATCCTGGCGTTCCTGATCGTTTCTCTGGTCATGTGGGGCGCCTACAATTTGTTGGGCGGCGCAAACACGAACTTCAGCACTTCCTTTGCCATCACCACGCACGCTTTTCTTACCGGGCTTGTCAGCAGCCTGGTCTTTCTTTTGGTGCTGTTCCTAAAACCTCCGGGCACCGTTGACTTGCAAAATCCCGTGGCCACCAATCTAGCCGCCTTCCTTCCGACGGACGCTGCGAAATGGCTGATTGCTCTCTGCAAATCCATCGACATCTTTTCCTTCTGGACCCTGCTGCTCCTTGCCATCGGATTCGCGGCCACCCATCCTCGCAAGCTGCAGGGGAGCAAATCCTTTTCCATCGCGTTCACCGTTTGGGCGGTGATGGTGCTCGTTAAGATCGGATGGGCCTTGGTCTCCCCGTGATCCGTTTTCCTGCTGATACACTTTCACGGTGAATTTATCTTTTGAAGTCCTGGCCAGCGATCCCACCGGTGCGCGGCGTGGCCGTCTCAGCACTCCTCACGGCGTCGTCGAAACTCCTGTATTCATGCCGGTCGGGACCGCCGCGTCGGTTAAGGCGCTCACCCAGGAACACCTGGAAACGCTCGGCGCCTCCATAATTCTTGCCAACACCTATCACCTGTATCTTCGTCCCGGTTACCAATTGATCCGGCAGCTCGGCGGTTTGCACCCGTTCATGTCCTGGTCGCGCGCAATTCTTACCGATTCGGGCGGCTTCCAGGTCTTCAGCCTCTCCGAGCTTCGCAAGGTCACCGATGAGGGTGTGCGCTTCCGCTCCCATCTCGACGGTTCAGAGCATCTCCTTACTCCGGAAAAATCTAGCGAGATCCAGCTCGCCCTTGGTTCGGACATTGCCATGGTTCTGGACGAATGTATTGAAACTCCGGCTCCTCGGTCTGCCGCTGAGTCCGCGGTTGCCCGCACGACCGCATGGGCCGCTCGGGCTCGCGGCTACTTCAGCGGCTTTTCCGCCCGCAATTCCGACATCACGCAGTCGCAGTTCGGTATCGTGCAAGGCGCGACCTTCGCCGACCTGCGCCGGCAAAGCGCCCAGCAACTTCTTCAGCTTGATTTTCCTGGCTACGCGGTCGGTGGCCTGGCGGTCGGCGAACCTCACGCCGTGACCTGTGAGATGACCGGCGAAGTCACCTCGCTTCTTCCCGCGGATCGGCCACGTTATCTGATGGGTGTCGGGCGCCCTGAACATCTCGCGGACTATGTCGCCCTCGGCATCGATATGATGGATTGCGTCTTGCCCACACGTGCCGCTCGCCACGCTTGCATTTACACTCACCAGGGACGCGTGCTCATCAAGAACGCCCGCTACGCCGGGGACCAGCGTCCGCTCGATTCGGCGTGCTCCTGTTCGGTCTGCAACCGGTACAGCCGCGCCTACTTACGCCATCTTTTTGCTGCCGGAGAAATCACTGCTGCCATCCTCGCCACCATCCACAATGTCCACTTTTACCTTGACATAATGCGCCAAATCCGCGAGGCTATCGGGTTTGGGAACCTAGCAAAATTCTCTTCTGCGATGCACGCTCGCTACGCGGCGGGTCCGGAATGAGGGGCGACCCCGCAACACTCTGGGTCACCGGATCTCCAAAGCGTGTGGATGGTCCGCGCGGTACCAAAAGCATAGAATTATCTGGCTAGTGAGCGAGGACCTTCTCCGCGGCAGTCTGTTTCTATCTGCTGTCTTCACTCACCGATTTCGATACGTGGCAGGACGCTGTTCGGATTCACACGGAAAGGACCGGGTTCTATCATTAAGATGTTTGCGGCGATGATCTTCCAGGCTGGCGGCCTTGGTGCCGCTCTCGGCAGCCCTATCATCATGATGGCGGTGGTGATGGGTATCTTCTATGTAATGCTCATCCTTCCTCAGCAGCGCCAGCGTAAGAAATTGCAGGAAATGCTCTCGGCCATTAAGGCCGGAGACAAAGTCATCACCAACGGCGGCATCTACGGCACTGTCAACGGGATCGATGGCGACACCGTCATTCTCAAGATCGCCGATCAGGTCAAAATCCGTATCGCGCGGTCCGCCATCACTCAGGTCGAGGCTCCCGAAGATGCCAAATAATATCGTCCGCTTCGGAGTTTCCCGCCCGGCTTCTTTGGAGCGGAGTTCGGTCTACATTCTCCAATCATGAATCCTAATTTGAAGTGGAAAGCGGTTGCGATTTTCGTAGTGATTGTGCTCTGCATCTACAGCCTTATCGGCTTTCCAACTTTCCCTACCTCGCTCGCGCAGTTAAAGGAAAATTTCGCACACCAGATCAAGTTGGGTCTCGATCTACAGGGGGGCACGCACCTGATTCTCCAGGTGCAGGTCCAGGAAGCCATTGCGCAGGAAACCGATCAGACCGTCGACCGTCTCACCAGCCAGCTGCGCGCCAAAAACATTCGCTACGATGAAGTTCGCCGCATCGACGACACCCATATCCTCATTCGCAATGTTCCTTCGGATCAGCTCTCGCAATTTCGAGATTTGGTGAACGCCCAACTGAGCAACATTTGGGACCTGGGTCCCGCCGCTGGCGATCCCTCTGGCTACACCTTGGCGCTTCGCCCCAGCGCGATCGCTGCCATTCGAGAGCAGACCATGCAGCAGTCGCTGGAAACCATTGAGCGGCGCATCAACGCTCTAGGTCTCACCGAGCCAACCATTCAGCTCCATGGCCGCAACGACAACGAAATTCTCGTTCAGCTCCCCGGCGAAGGCGATCCTACTCGCGCCAAGGCGGTCATTCAGGCTGGCGGACAATTGGAGTTGAAGCTGGTCGAAGATCCAAACCCGTACCCTTCCCAAAACGCGGCCCTCGCTCAGCATGGCGGCGTCTTGCCCGCGGGCACCGAACTGGTTTCCGGCCGCGCGGAATCTCGGGCTACTTCGCCTGCCGACACCGGCGAGAATTGGTACGTACTTAGTCGCGCACCCGTGGTCACCGGCCGCGATTTGCGCAGCGCCAACGAAAATCGCAACACCAACAATCCTGGTCAGTGGCAGGTCAATTTTTCTCTTTCACCGGAAGCCGCGCGCCGCTTCGGTCCCTTCACCGAACAGAACACCGGCCGCCAGATGGCCATTGTTCTGGAGCATCACGTTTATTCTGCACCGGTCATCAAGGGCCGGATCGACGATACCGGCTTCATCGAAGGCAACTTTGGTCAGGAATCGGCGCACGACCTCGCGCTCATCCTCCGCGCTGGAGCGCTGCCTGCCTCGATCCGATATCTTGAAGAACGGACCGTTGGTCCCTCGTTGGGCGCCGATTCGATTCGACACGGTGTGGAAGCCTCCATCTTCAGCCTTCTGGTGGTCATGATCTTCATGGTCGTGTACTACCGTTTGTCGGGAGTGAACGCGGTCATCGCATTGATTCTCAACCTCCTGATTCTGCTCACCGCCCTGGCGCTTTTCGGAGCGGTGCTGACCCTCCCTGGAATCGCGGGCGTCATTCTTACCATCGGCATGGGCGTCGATTCGAACGTGCTGGTTTTCGAACGAATTCGCGAGGAGCTTCGCAACGGCAAGTCCGCCGCGGCCGCTGTTCAAGCCGGCTTCGACAAAGCGTTTTTGACCATCATCGACACCCACGTCACCACCGTGGTTTCCGCTTTTTTCCTGTTTCTTTTCGGTACTGGCCCGATCCGGGGCTTCGCTATCACTCTTACCATCGGCTTGATCGCCAACGTTTTCACCGCGATCTACGTCTCGAAGACAATTTTCCAGTATCACCTAGCGAAAATGGATCGCCAGGGCGAGCTCAGCATTTAAGTTCGTACTAGCACCGTCAGGCGATAGGTACTTTGGGGCTCACCTGTCATCCAATGGTAGGCACAGGTATCCAACGGGAACAAACCGGCAGCCGCTGGAGTCTAAAGAAGGGAAGCAAAAGAATGATCGAGTTCTTCAAGGAACCCAACATCGACTGGATGGGGAAAGCGAAGTATTTCTTCGCCCTCAGCGGTGTTCTCCTGCTCGCCGGTCTAATCTCCTGGGCCCACAAGGGCGGCCTCCGTTATGGCATCGATTTCAAAGGCGGCACCAACGTGGACGTCCGTTTCGCCCAGCCACCCAATATCGACGAGATTCGCCGCGGCTTAAGTGCCCAGGGCCTGGGCAATAGCGAGATCCAAAGTATCAGCAGTGGCTCGGCTGCTTCCGGTTCCGATGAAATCCTGATTTTCGTCGAACAGCAAAAAGGACAGGGCGAAGCCGAAGACACCAGCAAAGCTCAAGTCCTTACCGCACTCAATGCCATCTACGGCGTGAAAGATGCGTCCAAGCCGGACTTCAACTCCGCCACGCCTTCTTCTTTGGACGCCATTCTCACCCAGCACGACCCGTTGAACCTCTCCACCAACGCCGGTGACCGCTATGCGCAGTTGGCGCGTAAGATTTTGGCTTATCGCGACTCCGAAAGAGCCGGTGTGCTGAGCAATCTCGATGACCTCTCCCGCGTTGACGGTGTGACTCCTGCGGTCCTGTCCACCCTAAAGGGCAGTTTTGCCGTTGGGAGCTTTGCGGTGCGAAATGTCGAGATCGTTGGCCCCAAAGTAGGTGGTGAGCTGCGCAGGCAGGCTATCTTTGTCACCCTATATGCTTTGGCAGGCATGCTGGTATATATTGCGTTCCGCTTTCAGTGGGTCTACGGAGCTGCTGCCGTTCTGGCTGTTTTTCACGACGTTCTCATTACCTTGGGATTTTTCTCGCTGCTGAATTTCGAGATCTCTCTCACCGTGATCGCGGCACTCCTGACTCTGGTTGGCTATTCGATGAACGACACTATCGTCATCTTCGACCGCATTCGCGAAAACAACCGCTTATTGCGCCGCGAGTCCTTCGCTGCCGTGGTGAACAAGTCCATCAACCAAACCCTGTCACGAACGATCTTGACTAGCGGTCTGACTTTCCTTACCGTGCTCGTCCTGTTCCTGATGGGTGGCCAGGTGCTCCGTGCTTTCTCCTTTGCCCTGGTGGTAGGGATTGTGGTAGGAACGTACTCCAGTTTTGGCATTGCCGCACCCCTGCTGGTCGCCTGGAATCATTGGCGCGGCCAAGGAGCGGTTGCAGGCTCCGGAACCGCAGCCGGACGTTTGGCCCCTGCGGGCAGGAGGTAAGATCCATGTTCGAAGATATGGTGGTTTCAGGCGCGAATCCTACGAAGACCAATAAACCTTGGACGGTGGTGCTGTCGATGTTGTTCCAGGTGCTCTTTCTGGCCGTTCTTATCCTGATTCCTCTCATCTACACTGAGGCTCTCCCCAAGACCATGATGGCCACTCTCCTCGTGGCGCCTCCTCCTCCGCCACCGCCTCCACCCCCGCCGGTCGCAGCCCAGGTGGTCCACATCAAGCCGCAAGTTCACCTGATGGACGCCGGCAAGCTGGTGGCTCCCAAGGTCATCCCGAAGGACATCAAAATTATCAAGGAAGACGCTCCGGATATGAGCGCGAACACCGGCATGGGAGTTCCGGGCGGTGTCGCCGGCGGCTCTCTCGGCGGCGCTCTCGGAGGCGTGATTGGTGGTATGGGCGGCGCTCCGCCTCCGCCGAAGCCCACGGCCGGCCGCATCCGCCAGGGCGGCAGCGTCCAGGCAGCTTTGCTGGTCAACAAGGTTCAGCCTGTCTATCCGCCGCTGGCGCGCCAGACCCGTATTTCCGGCACGGTCCGGCTGCACGCCATTATTTCCAAGTCCGGCTCGGTTGAGTCTCTGGAAGTGATCTCCGGACACCCGCTGCTGGTTCGCGCCGCGCTGGACGCCGTGCAGCAGTGGAAATATAAGCCGACGCAGTTGAACGGCGAGCCGGTCGAAGTGGATACCACGATCGACGTGATTTTCTCTCTGAACGGTCAGTAGAACGGACCGCTGCGCTGGTCGTGGGGTCGGCGTTGCGTTTCGAGTATCTTCGCAAATCTCTCGTTGGCCCGGCCCCAGACGGTGCCCAGCAGAACCTTTAAGGAGCAACGAAATGCTAGCTACTTTGTACGTGTATGCGGCCCTGTTCTTGCAGTCTTCCACGGCTACTTCGTGGGACCTGCGCAGCATGTGGGGCTCGATGAGCGCACTACCCCGGACGGTTGTCGGGATTCTGTTCGTTCTTTCCATCTATTCTTTCGGCGTTATGATAGACCGCGCTTTGATGTACAGCGCGGCCCGCAAGCAGTCGCGTGTTTTCGTGCAGCAGGTTGCCGGCGCTCTGAAGGACGGCAAGCTCGACGAAGCCATCGCCATTGCGGAACGCAACAAGAAGAGCCATATCGCCAAGGTGGTCGCCACCGGGCTCTCCGAGTTCCAATCCGCGTCGCAGCAGGTTTCTGATGCCGATGTGATCGAAGCGGCTAAGCGCGGCTTGGAGCGCTCCGTCGCCATCGTTCACGCCGAGATGAAGCGGGGTCTTTCCGCCCTCGCCACCATCGGTTCCACCGCACCGTTCGTCGGTCTGTTCGGCACCGTCGTAGGCATCTTGAACGCCTTCAAGGGTATTGAGCAGAGCAAAGCGACCGGTCTCTCCGCGGTTGCTGGCGGTATTGCTGAAGCGTTGGTTACCACCGCGCTCGGCTTGCTGGTCGCCGTGCCTGCCGTGTGGGCCTACAATTACTTCACCAACCGCGTCGAAGCTTTCGACGTTGAGATGGACAACTCCTCGATGGAGCTGATCAACTACTTCATCCTGCGTCGCGGCGCGAAGAAGTAAGGATCAATCATGGCCTACAAGCCAAAAGCCGGTGCGCAGATGGCGTCACCCAACGTCATCCCTATGGCCGACATCATGCTCGTGCTGCTGATCATTTTCATGGTCGTCACCCCCATGTTGCAGAAAAACATGCCGGTAGACATGGCCAAGGTTGACAGCGCTCACGACATGCAGGACGCCGATAAGGATGACGCAATCGTGGTCGCCATCACTCGCGACGGCAACATTTTCCTCGGGCATACCCAGATTCGCAAGGAAGACATCACTGGTCAGATCAAGGATCGGCTTTCCAACCGTCTGGACAAGACCGTCTACGTGAAGAGTGACGCGCGCGCCAAGTACGGCGACGTGGTTGCTGTCGTGGACGAAATTCGCTCTGCGGGAGTGGACCAACTGGGACTTCTGACCGAGAAGAACCAGGCGGCCAGCAGGACGCCTCCTGCTCCGCCGCCAGCGGACTAATTCGGCGCTGGTTGCGACTGATCGGTCAATCAGCGGTTGTGTTTTTTTGCACTGTAGCTAGTCGTAGATAGATTGTTTGGCCGCGCCGATCCCACACGGCGCGGCTTCCTCGCCTGCCTAGATAGCAGCGAGCATAGGAGATGTTCCATGGGAATGTCAGTCGGAGATAACAAGGGCGGTGCGATGGCGGAAATGAACGTCGTCCCGCTCATCGATATTCTGCTGGTGCTGCTGATCATTTTTATGGTGATCACCCCGCTTACCCCTAAAGGCATGGACACTTTGGTGCCTCAGCCTAATCCTAATCAGCAGCAGAATCAGGACCTCGAAAACAAGACCGTCGTCGTGCAGGTCTTGTCCAATAATAAGGTCAAGATTAACAACGAGGATGCCACTTGGGACGGCCTCGGTCCGCGCATCGAGCAGATCTTCAAGGACCGCGCCGAGAAAATAGCTTTCGTCAAGGGCGATAACGATGTACTGTTTGCCGACGTTGCCCGGGCCATCGACATCATGCGCGGTGCCGGTATCGACAAAGTTGGTCTTATCACCGCCAAGCTCGAAGCCGGTCAGTAGAAAGGCTTCTTCGTTGCGTGCATCGGTCCCAGCTCCCTGGTGCACTGAGCGTCGAAGCGGACACAATCGGCCACTGGCCTGATACAAAAACGGCCTTCGCAGGGTGGACTTGAATTCCTCGTTTGGGGTGGATGCTTCGATGACTCACGGATCTCTAGTGATCGTTCGCCGGGTAGCCGCGATTGGGGTGGTGTTGATTCTGGTGACCTCGGTTTCCGGTTGCAATAAGCTCAAGGCTCGCGACCTCCTGAACAAAGGTGTAGCGGCGTTTAAGAATGGGCAATCGGATGCCGCAATTGAAGACTTCAAAGGCGCCAAGGAAGCCGATCCTGATCTTCTGAATGCTCGTCTGTATCTGGCCACCGCCTACGCCAGCCTTTATATCCCAGGCGCCCCGTCGGCGGAAAATATGGCTCGCGGCAACCAGGCGATCGCCGAGTTCAAAGAAGTTCTCGATAAGGATTCCAACAACCTCTCCGCCATCGATGGCATTGGGTCCATTCTTTTTCAGATGGCCGGCCAGCCCTTTGATCCCAAGAAATTTGAAGAATCCAAAAGCTACCACCAACGCCACATCCAACTGAAGCCCGAGGATCCCGAGCCCTACTACTGGATCGGTGTGATCGATTGGACCTTGGCCTTTCGTGCCAACGGCGAAGCACGCATGGATTACAACAAGAACAACATCAAGAAACAGGTCAAAGACGACCAGCCCCTACCGGAGGCCGTCCGCGCGCAATATACTCAGCAATACGGTCCGCTGGTCGATGAAGGCATCGCCGATCTTCAGAAAGCCATCTCCCTTCGCCCCGACTACGACGACGCCATGGCTTATCTGAACCTGCTGTATCGCCGCAAGGCCGATATGGCTACCAGTCAGGAAGAGCGTGCCAGCCTGATTAAGCAGGCTGACGACCTGGTCGACAAGGTGAAAGAAATTAAGCAGAAGCGTGCCGACCAGCCCCAACAAGCTTCTTAGCGCTTCACGCGTTTTAGAAGAAGAACCTTTCGGCGGGCGTCCTTACCGACGCTCGTAGTTTTCCGGTCGTAAGTCCCATCTCCGCGGCTCGCTCGGTTCACTTTTCAAGCGTATAATCGGTCATGCCGTCGGCTGGAAACGCACCTCTCAACTTCCACCAGAACCGCACCGAGCGCCAGCTCGACGCCCGCCTAGAAGAACTTCTCGCCAAACTGCGTAAGAACCGTCCTTCTGAGGATCCGTGGATCGTCCGCCGCGCCTACGAAATAGCTGCGGAGCGGCATCGCGACCAGATTCGCACCTCCGGTGATCCATACCTTTCCCACCTGCTGGAGGTCGCCCACATTCTCGCTGATATGCGCCTGGACGCCACCACCCTCGCGGCGGCTTTGCTCCACGACGTCATTGAAGACACCGAATTTCCTCTTTCTCGTATTGAAGAACGCTTCGGCCCGGAAGTCGCCCATCTGGTCGAGGGCGTAACCAAGATTAGCCGCGTCAAGATGGCTGCTCCCGAGGCCCGCCAGGCGGAAAACATACGCAAGATGGTTTTGGCCATGGTCAACGACGTCCGGGTCGTCCTGGTTAAACTCGCCGATCGCCTTCACAACATGCGTACCCTCGAGTATCTCGCTCCCGATAAGCAGCAGCGCATCTCCCGCGAGACTCTGGATATCTACGCGCCCATCGCCCATCGCCTGGGCATGGGCATCATTCGCGGTGAACTCGAGGATCTATCTTTTCGCTTCCTGGAGCCGGAATCCTTTCTGGCGCTCCAGCGCGAGGTCAGCGAAAAGGAACCGATCCACAAGAAATTTCTCGAAGAGGTGCAGGGCACCATCCAAGCCAAGCTTCTGGAAAGTGGAATACCGGCCGAGCTCGAATCTCGCGTCAAGGGTTTGTACTCTCTTCATCGCAAAATCATTCGCCAGGAGCGAAGTCTCGATCAGGTCTACGATCTGCTTGCGGTTCGCGTGATTTCCGATACCGAGCGCAACTGCTACGCGGCCCTAGGCGAGATGCACCATATCTGGCGTCCGGTTCCGGGGCGTTTCAAGGACTACATCGCCATGCCTCGACCCAATCTCTACCAATCGCTGCACACCACGGTCATTCACAATGGCCAGCCCTTTGAAGTCCAGATTCGCACCAAGGAAATGCATCACACCGCTGAGGAAGGCGTCGCCGCTCACTGGAAGTACAAAGATGACAAGCCTGTCTCCGAAGACGATCAGCGCATCACCTGGATGCGCCAGCTGATCGAGTGGTCTCAGGAGTTGGAAGAACCTGGCGAATTTCTCTCCACTCTGAAAGTCGATCTCGCGCCCGTCGAAGTCTATGCCTTCACTCCCAAGGGCCGTGTTCTGGAGCTTCCGCGTGGCGCAACTCCCGTGGACTTCGCTTACTCCGTGCACACCGAGGTCGGACACCAGTGCGTTGGTGCCAAGGTAAACGGGCAGATGGTCTCGCTTCGTCACGAAATCGTGAACGGCGATGTCGTCGAGATTCTCACCCAGAAAGGCCATACCCCCAGTCGTGACTGGCTCAGCTTTGCCAAGTCTTCCCACGCCCGTACCAAGATTCGCCATTGGATCAATGTGCAGGAGCGTGAAGAAGCCACTACCATCGGCCAGCGCCTGCTCGAAAAAGAGTCCCGGCAGTTCGGTCGCAGCCTCAAAAAAATTCCCGAGGCCGATTTTCTCAAGTTGGCCTCCGACTACGGCCTTTCCCGAATTGAAGATTTGTACGCCGCCGTGGGTTTCGGCAAATATTCCGCTCGACAGGTGCTCACTCGGGTCTTAGGCGAAACCGCCAAAGGTTCGGTTCCGGAGCCGGAAGATTCCCAGCCGACACTGGTAAAGACCGTCAAGCGCATGCTCGGCATCGGCGAGGCGCCGCTTATCGTCAAAGGTCACGATGATCTTCTTATCTATCGGGCCAAGTGCTGCAACCCGATCCCGGGTGACGATATCATCGGCTATATCACTCGTGGCCGCGGCGTCGCCGTGCACAATCGCACCTGTCCCAATGTTCAGAACTTGCTTTATCAAACCGAGCGCCGCATTGCCGTCGAGTGGGGCACCGGTGGCGCCGGGACTTTCCTGGTCCACCTGGTGATTCGCGCCAAGGATCGCGCTGGCCTGCTTGCCGAAGTAACCGCGGTCATCAGTTCCGCAGGCTGCAACATTCACAATCTGGAAAGCCGCCCCGATCGGCTGAACGCTCAGATCGACGCGAATCTGGAAATTGCCGACCGCCGCCAGCTCGAATCCATTCTTGTCAGCATTCGCAAAGTTCCTGGCATCTATGGTGTGGAACGGGTATACCAGGTTTAGCCGGCCCACTCGGAGGCCGCCCCCGTCGCCGCAAAATCGTTACCTGTCCTTCCGGCCGGGTGTCACCCGAAGCACAGCCCCGATCTTCCTTCTTTCAGGTCGATACAATAAAAACATGAAGCCCCGCTCCTGGCTGGTCGGTCTTGCCATGCTTCCGCTGATCGGATGCCACTCGCATCCGCTCGCCGACTATCGTCCTTTGGTGCAAGCCGGCGTATTCTCCGGCTCCATTGAGCGGCTCAAAAAATTAAACGTAAGCGACAACGAGATCGCGCAAGTTCTAAAGCTCAAGGAGGCCCACATCAGCGACGACACCTGCGTCGAGCTCATTTCCACCGCTCACACCAACGGCCACGCTTTCAATAGTGCGTACTCGGTTGGCAACCTCGCCGGAGCCCGTTACACCGAACCTGAAATTCTCAATTTCGCCAAGCTCGACAAAATCGATTCCATCACTGGCGACGCCGTCATGCTACGGCTGGTCGGTCTTTCCGATCCCACGGTCGATCTCATCCTCCAGCGCGAACTACAGGATCAGCCTTCGCTCAGCAGCGGAGAGATAGGCCGGCTCAAGAACACCGGTCTCACCGAAAGCCAGATTCTCGATCGGATTAATCAGGGCATGACCGATGATGCTGCGGAAAAGGAAGCTAGCTCGCGCGAGGCGGTTCGCAACCATTCCCACACCGACTTCGTCCGGGTGCAAGGCCGCAAACCGCGTTGACCTATCGATGTTCTTATCTGTCATGCGCGTTCAAACACCCGCCCGAAGGGCTCGCAAGGACCGCATCGATGACCGCTCGCAACCCTCCGGTTTTCCCCGGTACAATCGACCCAGGGTGTCCTCCGCCAGCCACTTCCGTCTGCCTTTCCTTTGCGTCGCCGGGTATTTCATCGCCGGCTGCACCGCATCTCTTGGCCCCGGCTACACCGTAGATAAACAGGAAATTCGGGTCCAGTTCGTTCCCGTTCGCGAGCCCATCATCCACATCGAGGGTGTGTATCAGCTCCGCAACACCGGAAATCAATCGCTCCGCTCGCTCGAAGTTCGCTTACCCGGCCGCCGCCGATTCAATTTCCAGAATTTCCGCGCCGAATGGGATGCCGCGTCGCTCACCCCCTCGGTTTCCCCCGATGACGATCGCAACGTGCTGCTCTCCTTTCCTCAGTCTTGGCGCGTCTGCGATCGGCGCGCTCTGCATCTCTCCTTCGACTTTCGTCCCGCCGCCGGAGAGAGCGCCCTCACTTTCACTCCGGACGCCTTTTTTCTTTCCGCGCAGGGCTGGAGCCCGGAGTTGCTGCCCGCACGCGGCTTCTTGGCGACCGGCGGAGTCCCGCCCGCCAAATGGAACTTGGTGGTGCGTGTGCCCGATGGCTTCCTGGTTCACATGAGCGGCCGCGCCCCCAAAACTTCCCGCAGCGCCGGCACCCAAACGCTAACCGCACTACAGCAACCCACCAGCGCCTACCCGTTCGTTGTAGCCGGCCGTTACACCGCCGCAACCAAGCTCAATGCCGGCGCAATCTCCATGAATTTATGGACTCGCTCCCCGCGCCCCAGCGATGATCTCAATCGCATCAGCGACGCTTTGGTCCGTACCATTCAGGTCTACAACTCCATGTTTGGCGCCCCGGCCCAGTTTCGGCAGTTCTGGGTTGTGCAGTGTCCTGCCGCGCCCGGGTGTTTCTCCCAGTCCGCCTCCGCCTACGGCGCGCTGATCTCCACCCAAGAGCAAGAGACCTCGGCGGAAATGGCTTCCTTGGACACCGTCATGGTTGATTTCAGCGCGGGCGTTCTGCGAATCGCGCACGCCGCCGCCCCCTCCCTCGCGTCCGGCTGGCTCGGATACGACCAGAACCCTGGATTCTTCGAGCAGGATCGCCCGCTCTCGGCCCTCCCGGCATTCGCGGCTGCGCACGCACGGGAGTCCGTCGAGGGACCGCAGGTCCGCGTACAAATCATTCGCCGCGCGCTTGCCGATATCCCTCCACGCTCCACCTCTGCTCCAAATAAATCCGAGGATCCCGCAATTATTCGGGCCAAAAGCCTGCTGTTCTTTTATGGCTTGCAGGATTTCTACGGGCCCACCGTCTTCAACAAAGCTGTCACTCACATGCTTTCTGCGCGGCGCGGGGGCGGCTTCGATCTTGACGATTTGATCTCCGCATTCGAACAGGAAACCCAGCAGAACGCCGCAGAATTCGTTCGCCGTTGGATGAAGCGCCCGGGGGTTCCACAGGAATTCCGTGCACGCTACGAGAATTCCGTCAACGCCGATATCCTTCCGCTACCAGATGCAAACACCAAGGAGACCCACCCATGAAGGACATCGTTCACACCGATCGCGGCCCCAAACCCATCGGGCCATACTCACAAGGCATCAAAGCTGCCGGCTTTTTATTTTTATCTGGGCAAGTAGCGCTGGATCCCAAGAGCAACGAGATGTCCGGTGGCGACATTCAACAGCAAACGGCACGTGTGCTCGAAAACATCAAAGGAATTGTGGAGGCCGCTGGTTCCGACCTTCGTCACGTCGTCAAGACCACCGTTTTCTTGAAAAACATGAATGACTTTCCGGCCATGAACGAAGTCTACGCGCGCTACTTCACCATCGCTCCACCAGCACGTTCCACCGTCCAGGTCGCGGGTCTTCCGAAAGACGCCCTCGTCGAAATCGAAGTGATCGCCGCCATCTAAGCACACCAACACTTTTCGATAGAAGACATCACGCAGTCTCTCAATTGCAAAAATGAAATCACCAGGAGGAAATCAAAAACGAGAAGTACGCCGAAACAACGAGGAGCAGCCCAACCAAAAACCCAATCTGCCTATGGCCGATCTGGACTTTCCAGTGCCTTATAAACCCAAACGCCGTTACCGCCGCCGCGTCGCCAATTAAAAAGAACAAGAATGGAAAGTGGTGTGGCTGCGAGTTACAACCGACTGGCTGGCCGATTGCAGCCGCTGGCCGCCTGATCGATCGACAAAGGAGTCAAAGCCTCGCGAGCGATGCGACCGCGTCGCTCCATTGCCCGAAGGGATGAGCGGCAATCTCCGGCTCAGGCAGCTGCGAGGACGCCGATAACATGCGGGGGCACTGCCAGTACCGCCAGCGCCACTTCCGAGAGGTCTTGATCCCACCGCCCGTCCCTTCTAGCGGCAATCGCCTTGCGCTGATACAATGCCGCGCGAGCTTCCTATGGCGGACTGGAAACAAATTACCGCGCGTATTCGCCGCGCTCGCACCAGCAAAGACCCGGCGGCACAACTGTCGAATCTTTACGAAAAAACCAAAGACGCCATGGTCGCCTTCGAACTCGCCCGGTTCTTCGAAGCCGCGACGCAACTTCCCGAAGCCGCCAAATGGTACGGCGAAGCCGCCAAGCACTTCCGTCGCACCGACTGGAAAACCAAAGCGATGGAAGCTGCCGTACGCCTCGGCGGGGCTCCCGTCTCTTCGGACGAACTTGCCCCTGACTCCTCCTCGTCGGCTCTTCCCGTTCCTGAGCCGGGACTTCCGTTCGCACAAAACGTCGCTGTCTTTCAGTCCGTCGTGGAATCGGACGTCGAATCCGGGGTGGAATCGGACCTCGAGTCTGAACCCGCCGAACCTGCTGCGAACTCTTCTGATCGGCCCGCTCCCGCCGGCGACAAACCCGCCGATGCCGCCAAGCGTCGCCGTCGTGGCCGCCGCGGTGGCCGCAATCGCCGCAAGCCTGCGGCTGGAACTCCTGGTGTGGTTTCCCCGACGGTTGCCCCCCGCCGCCCTTCCGCTCACCCCGCTCCTCCTATCGAGGACGACGCCGTTCCGGAGCGCTCTTCGTTCTCCTTATCTCCCCTTCCCGTGGAGCCGTTACCTGACACTGGCGGCATCGCTCTTCGCGGGCGCTACGGCGACCCCGGCCTTTCGTCCCGCATCTCGCTCCTTGAGATGCAATTTCGCCGCCTGCTTACCTGTGCCCCTCTTGGTGTCGATTCGGCCGATAGGGCTCCCGCCGGACCCGGTGTCCTGCTGCTCACCGATTCCGATCTGACTACCTACTATTACGTGGAGTCCTGCCAAACTCTGCGCATCGCCGTCGCCAATCTCCTGCGAGGAGGTTCCAGCCGTCGGGGTGGGGACTCCATCAAGCCGCAGCTGGCGCAGCATCTGGGCATCACCGACGCCCGGGTCAGCAAGTACCTCGCCGACCACTGCGTAGTTCGCTGGCTCCAGCTCGACGAAGGCGCTTCCCACTTCGCCCATTTCGTCACCGCCATCCTGCGTCCCGTCCTGAACGACTGAGTTCCTTGCTCCTCGCCGCCTAGGGAAAGTTTCTTCCTCAGGCTGCCGTCCGCCGGACCCCCCATTTCACCGTTCGACCCCGCTTTTTCACCGTTCGCCGCAACCTTCTGGCTTCTCGCCTACGATCCCTTCAAACTGTACAAGTTCAAAGACTTACTGGACTTACGGTCAGTAAATGAGTATGTTGCAACCGAGCCTTGGGGGCTTTTTGGGCTCGTAATCCAAAATCAGTTGGCCTTTCTTACAAAGGTCAAATCATCGGGCCCGATAGGTCGTGCTTTTTCGAAAGCGGAGGGTTGAGTTCTATGGCGGGTAAAGTGGGAACGCAGGTTTTGAGGGCCGTGGATTGGGCGCTGTGCAAAACGGCTGCCGCCACATTCAACACCATTCAACATTTCAACAAGCGCAATCCGAATCCCTCGGTTACGCCGCAATGGTCCGACAAGCCACTGCTCAAATCCTGGGAAAAGACCAAACCCACGCTCGGCTTTCCTCGCCAGACCGACTCGCTTTGCCCCGCCTGCGTCAAAGAAGCTCGCGAATCCATCATCGCCGGTAAGAAAGACTGGCGCGACCTGATGAACGAGAAGATCGGCGAGATCAAGGCGCAGATCATCGAGCGCGACGGCGAAATCTGGATGGTCAAGGACTGCCCGATCCATGGCCACTACGAAGACATGATGGCTATCGATGCCAAGTTCCTGGACTGGATCGAAAAACAGTTCCCCGGCCGCGACATCCCCGCTCACAACGACGAAGACCTCCACAAGCACGGTTCGTCCACTGTCCGCTACGGCCGCGGCTCCGTGCTGACGGTCGACCTCACCAACCGCTGCAACATGATGTGCGATCCCTGCTTCATGGACGCCAACCAGGTCGGCTACGTTCACGAGCTAGGCTGGGACGAAGTCAAAGAAATTCTGGATAACGCCCTGAAGATCAAGCCGCGTCGCCAGATGTCCGTACAATTCTCCGGCGGCGAGCCCACTATGAGCCCACTGTTCCTGGACGCCGTCGCCTACGCCCGCAAGATCGGCTACAACAGCGTGCAGGCTGCAACCAACGGCATTGAATTCGCCAAGAGCAAGGAATTCAGCAAGAAGGCTTTCGAAGCGGGTATGCGCTACGCTTATCTGCAATTCGACGGCATTGGCAACGACGCTAACAGCCATCGCCAGGTCGGCAATCTTTTTGACGTCAAGCTCCGCGCCATTGAGAACATGCACGAAGCCGGCATCGAAATCGTCCTCGTCGTCACCATCGTTAACAACGTCAATAACGATCAGGTCGGTTCCGTCGTGAAGTTTGCGATGGAAAATCCTAAGAAAATCGCCTTCGTAAGCTTCCAGCCGGTCTCTTTCACCGGCCGCGACGAGGACATCACCCCGGAGCGTCGCCTGCGCCAGCGTTACACCTTGTCCCACTTGGCCAAGGACGTCAGCAGCCAGGTTGGCAAAGTGGAACCTACCCGCGATTGGTTCCCCATCTCCTTCATCAGCACCTTTGCCGGCTTTGCCGACATGGTCAAGGGCACCGAATCCACCTGGGGCTCCCTCTCTTGCGGCTGCCACCCCAACTGTGGCGTCGGCACGGCCATGATGATCAACAAAGACACCAAGGAATGGGCGCCCGTTCCGCGTTTCCTGAATGCCGTCCAGCTCACCAAGGACGTAACCGCTATCACCGACGCGGCTCGCGGCAAGAAATTCTCCAACTTCATGATGGCTATGGCGCTACTCAAGAACTACAGCCCGTTCCAAGCGCCCAAGGGCCTCACTCTCACCGCGCTCTTCAAGAAATTCGACAAGACCTGGGCGCTTACCAAGCGCGCCACCGTCAAGTACGGCCGCACTTCGCCCGATCGCAAAATTGACGACGCCATGAAGCGACGCCAGGATCCTTGGAACTTCCTCTTCATCGCTGGCATGTGGTTCCAGGACCTTTTCAACTACGACTTCCGCCGCACCGAAATGTGCATCATTCCTTACGCCACCCAGCAGGGCGAAATCAGCTTCTGTGCTTACAACACCGGAGTCGGCTGGCGTCAGATCATCGAAAACATGCACAAAAACGCGACCGTGGCCCAGTGGTACAAGGAACACGGCAAGCACGAAATCTACGCCAAGGGTAAGAACGTCAACCTGGGCACCTACGAGCACTCTCTCAACATCGACTCCGACGACGCCTCCCGCGTTCGCCACCTCGAGCACGACATTCCTCAGACCGCTGCGGAAGAAGATCGCGCTCGTCGCAAACGCGCGTTCGAAGAACAAGCTAAGGTCCGCGCCATCTACGAAGAACTCGTTCTCAAGAAGCCTCAACCGACGGTCGTCCAGATCGGTACCATGCAGGACCTTGCCAAGGCCGTCCCGGCGAATTTTGCCAACGCTGGAAAGCCCGTATCCATTGCTCCTGCCGCCGGAAATGGCAACGGCAACATCAACGGTAACGGCCATTCGAACGTCAACGGCGCCCCTACGCCGCACGCCGCCGAAAAAGCCACGGAAGCGGTAGCCGGCGACTAAATCTCGTGCGGTCCCCTTTTTGCAAATGGCTCCGGTTTTACCCCGAGTTTCCAAGGGTCAACCGGAGCCATTTTTCTCTTTCCGGTGACTTCCCCGGACCAATTCCAGCGATGCCGTAGGGCTGTACAAATCCGCAGGTAACACCATCGTGCCTTCGAAAGACCATTGCAGCGGCCAACAACGAGTGGCCCCAGTGGGTCGCCGCTGGGTGAGACCCTTCGCGGTAATGCATTTGCTATAATTGACAGGAATTTAGGGAGTCACGTCATGCCCATCTACGAATACCTTTGCGATGATTGCCAGACACACTTCGAAAAAATCGTCTTCAACAAAACTCAGGAAATCGCCTGCCCCAGTTGTGCCGGGAAGAAGAATTCCATCCAGCTCTCGGTGTTCAGTGCGGCAAACGGGTCCGCCAACGGTGGTCCCGCAAAATCGGGCTCCTTCTCCGGTGGCGGCGGTGGCTGCTGCGGCGGCGGTTGCGGCTGCAACTGAGTAAGCGGGACCTCCGCACCGGGTTCCGGGAAACCCTCCATTTGGGTCCCATCCAAACCTCCGACCTCGCCGCGCGATCAAAAGTCTGCACTTGTGCCGCCACCGGCGTATCCTTTGGTAAGCACCGTCTGGTTCAGAATCCATGCGCTCCCGCATCATGACCACCACGAATCGGAAATTCTCGGTGAAACCTTCACCCTCCACTTACGCCTTCTTTCTGGTCGCGCCTGCGATCCAGTCGTTGTTTGCCGGCGCAATATTTGCTCAACAGCCCGCCCCCGCCGCCGCGCGCCGCACTCCCGTCGTCGTCGAACTCTTCACGTCCGAAGGCTGCTCCAGTTGCCCTCCGGCCGACGCGCTCCTCGCCAAACTCGAATCTCAGCAGCCCTTCCCGAATATCGAAGTCCTGGCCCTCGAAGAGCACGTGGACTATTGGAATAACGGCGGCTGGACCGATCCGTTTTCTTCCGACTCCTTAACGCTTCGTCAATACGTTTACGCCAGCGCCATCGCTCAGGGCAATTCCTACACGCCGCAAATGGTCGTCGACGGCCATGACGAACTCATCGGCAGCCGCGCCCAGCAGGCCGTCGATACCATCGAGCGCGCCGCCACCCGAAAGAAAGCCGACGTCAGCGTCGTCGGTAGCGAGCCTCGGCCGAACGGAGAGCAACTCCTCCACATCCAGGTCGTCACGCTTCCCAATCCCGCTGCGCACGACACGCCCGAAGTTTGGCTCGCCATTACCGAAACTGGGTTGCACTCCGATGTGAAGCGAGGGGAAAACGCCGGCGAAGATTTGCACCACGCCGCGGTCGTCCGCAAACTGCGCAAAATCGGCGTTGCCAGTGCCAGCGGCCCGCGATCGTATTCTTCCGATCAGACCCTGAAGCTCGACCCCGCTTGGAAGCGCGAAAACGTTCGCTTCGTCGTCTTCGTCCAGGAACGCAAGAGCAAACAAATCGTCGCCGCCGGCAGCGCGCCTTTCCCCGCCACACCATAATTCATTCTTGCCTTGGTGGAACACTCTTGAGCTTGAGTCGTTTGCCCTGCTTGCCCTAAGCATCGAAGCGAGCGATTTCGTTCACACCAGATGCGCTCAACTTTTCGATCAGACGCGTTAGAATGCCGGTCACGGAGAAAACATGCTGCCGATCGCCACTCTTAGCCTTTTCCTATTTCTTCTTGCTGCGTCCAATCAAGCCGAGACCGACACTGACCGTCCAACGATCACCGGAGTGGTGGATCATTTCATGGACGCTTGGAACCAGCACGACGCGCACGCATTCGCGGCACTATTCTCCGAGGATGCCGATTTTACAAATTGGCGCGGCGTGGGTGCCACCGGACGTCAAAAAATCGAAGACTTCCACGCTCCGCTGTTCGCTACCATCTTCAAAAACAGCCACCAGACCTACTCCGACATCAAGATCCGCTTCATCCGCCCTGATGTCGCAGCGGTCGACGTGCCCTGGCAAATGACCGGTGCCCTCGATCCGCAGGGGAACCCCAGACCCGATCGCCAAGGTCTCTTGAATTTCATCGTGGCCAAAGATGCCGGCCGCTGGGAGATCACGGTGATGCACAATCTGGATACTACCGCGTTGCCGCCACCTGCGAAGTAATCCTGCACATCTCGAGCCAGCCCCGCGCAACTTTGTCTTGCTTGCCCGGAGCCTCGAAGGGAGCGGTCTACGCGAAGAGCGAAGGACCCGAATGCCGCTCACCCGTCCGCTCAGCGCCTACAGCATTCCCGGTACGCCGCGATTAATTCTTACCACCTCGGCGCCAATCGCTCCGAAAGCTGCTAGACTCGATCTCGAAACGTCGAGGAATTCCCAGGCCTCTGTCCCCACCGCCGTTCAGAATCGCGAGGCCGCTGTCGTGAATCGCAACAGAATCGTTTTTTCCGTCGCTGTCGGCGTGGTCATCGGATTGAGTATCGCGGGCGTGGTCCTTGCGACCCATTGGCCTTTTTCGCAAGCGCGCTTCACGCGATCGCTCCAGGAAAGTTTCCCCGCCACCCTCACCATTCAAAAATTTCATTCCACTCTTTTCCCCAACCCCGGATGCGTCGCGGAAAATCTCGTTTTCACCCGACTGGGCGCCTCTGGGAACACCCCTCCGATCGCCACCATTCAACGTTTCGCCGTCGAGGCCCGCTACGCCGACCTCTTCGTGCGCCCTGGCTACATCGCTCGCATCATCCTGACTCAATTTCGCATTCACGTTCCACCAATGGGCACTCCGGTGCAGGAAACCTCCTGGCATGAAACGCCTTCCACCAACCGCGTCGGGGAAATCATTGCTGACGGCTCTACCGTCCAGATCGACCGAAGCGATTCCAATCCGCTCCTTTTCGACATCCACACCCTGAAGCTCACTTCCGTAAGCAGCAACGCTCCGCTCAAATATGACATCGCGGTTCACAACCCTCTGCCACCCGGTGAAATTCACTCCAAGGGACAATTCGGCCCCTGGAATTCCAGCGATCCCGGCCAGACCGCTGTCGCCGGCCGCTACACTTTCCAGAATGCCGATCTCAGCGTCTTTGATGGCATCGCCGGAATGCTTTCCTCCGACGACCAGTTTCAGGGCACTCTGCAGCAAATCGAAGCCCACGGCAAAGTCGATATTCCGGACTTCAGTACTCGCACCAAGAACGCCGTCCATCTCACCAGCGAATTTCAGGCGGTCATCGACGCCACCAACGGCGACGTAGAGTTGCAGCGCGTCAACGCTGCCTTTCTCAAGACACGTGTAACCGCCAGCGGCAAAATTGCCGCGCGCCCTGGGCAAAGCGGCAAGACCACCACCGTTGACTTAGGTGTCTCTGAAGGTCGCATCCAGGATGTTCTTCGCCTGTTCGTTAGCCAACCGAACTCCCCGCTGGACGGCGCCACCACGTTTCGCGTTCACGTGGTGGTTCCTCCTGGCGATCGTTCTTTCGTGCAAAAAGTCTGGCTAGTCGCCGACTTCGGCGTTGCCGGCGCCCAATTTGCGCAAAGCTCCACGCAGCAAAATGTCGACACCCTTAGCGAAACTGCTCGCGGCGCAAAGGCCGAGCAGCAAGCCGAACCTCAAAACCCGGAAAGGGTTATTTCCAACCTCGCGGGACACGTGGAACTTCGCGATGCCACCGCCAATTTCCGTGAATTGTCCTTTAGCGTTCCCGGAGCTTCCACCCGCATGCACGGCACCTACAATCTGCAAAATCAACAGGTCGACCTTCACGGGACCCTGAAGACCGATGTGGAATTATCCAAAATGACCAACGGCTACAAATCCGTCCTGCTGAAACCCTTCGACGATCTTTTCAAGAGAAAACATGCCGGCGCCGAAATCCCGGTGCACTTGGTCGGCACCTACAGCGACCCTCAGGCCGGCCTCGACCTTCCCTTAAAAAATTCCTCCTCCACCTCCAACTAACCCACCCCTCACGGTCATTCCGAGCGAAGCAAGCCGACATTTTCTTCCCATTCGTTTCTGTACCTTCCACCTCTGGCGCAACCGCGTCCATTCCCTGTGCGAAATTGCCGCGCGTCCTCCACCCGATACACCCGCGTCGGCTCAATGGTCACCTCTGTAAATCCGGCATCCCGCAATTTCGACACCTACTCGGAACCCTTCAGCGGCCCGTCCCGCACCCTACCCGAAGTTCAATATTTTTCCGGATTTCCGCCGGCACATCGCCGTGCACCACCACGTCGGACACCGCGAACCTGCCGCCCGGTCGAGGCACCGGGAACGCCTCGGCCGGCCCTCTGTCCTTGTCCGCCCAAAGGCTGCTACGCAGTTGGAGATCACGTCCACGGAGTTTTCAGCCAGCGGAATATTTCTCGATCTCGCCCTTCGGGAATTCCACTTCTTCACTCCGGCCTGCTCTTGATTGTGCACGCCTGTGTCAGCATCGTCAGTCATATTCAATTCGTACGCTTTGCCGCCCGGGCTCACCCGCTTCGCGTAGAGCAGTACGTCGATGCCGCCGCCCGAACCTAAATCCAGCACTACCTCGCCCGGCTTCAATTGCGCCAGCGTCGAATCTCCAAAAATCTGCTACGACACTCCCAAGCGCATTTCCAACCCTAATATCCCCTGCCAGCTCTTTTGCGTCCATTCTCAAATTCCTTATCATGGCTCCATGCTCACCATCCGCCCGGCCGATCTTGGCGACACCGTCTCCATCTGGGCCATCATCGAACCGGTCATCCGCGCCGGAGACACCTACACCTTGCGGCGCGACATGTCGCGCGAAGCGGCTTTGGCGTATTGGTTCGCAGACAACCATGAAGTCTTCGTGGCCGAAGACGGAGGCCAGATCGTCGGCACCTACTACCTCCGCCCCAATCAACAGGGCGGCGGCTCCCACGTAGCCAACTGCGGCTACATCACCGCCCCGGCCTTCACCGGCAAAGGAGTCGCTCGAGCCATGTGCACCCATTCGCTCGAACACGCCAGAAAGCGAGGCTACCACGCCATGCAATTCAATTTCGTAGTCCAAACCAACCAGCGCGCCCTGCTCCTCTGGCAAAGCCTCGGCTTCCAGACTATCGGCCGCCTTCCCCGCGCCTTCCTCCACCCCACCACCGGCTACACCGACGCCTACATCCTGTACCGTTCTCTCTGAAGATCAAAAGCCCACAGTATTAACCGGGACTATACAGTAAGCGAATCGTCACTACGGATGAGCGGGGGGATTACAATATATCTTGTTCATAAAATAACAACATTGGTCCGTGGACAGACCGGTAAAAGTAAACGCGTTTCATTGGAAACTTATCCATGCACTGCAGCGATCCGGACCCGCAGCCCGGTGATAAATAGCGACGTAACCCGTCCAAAATCAGTACTTATGCACGTGTTGGTTTTGAGCCCGTTAAAATCTTTCAGAATGAACACTTGCGTAAAACCTAGGTGGGGCCCTACTTGGTCCGCGAATACCACTGAATATTCTTCGGCACTGGAGTTTCCGGATGACCTCGCGGATCACGTATCGGTTCTCCCGGCGTCCACTTGAACGGCAGCACTCCGGTCCACGCTGGCGAAGCGTAATCCTGGTCGGCATCCACCGCAAAGCCAGTGCGTACTTTGGCCGACGCTTCCACCAGCGGCACCGCCAGAACCATGGTCGCTTTCAGCTCTTGCTCGCTTGGAGCACGCACCGTTTCCCAGCGTCCAGGAATCACGTACTCCACAAAGTCGCGCATGGCTGCGAGTTTGGCTTCGGCGCCTTCGACCAGCTCGGCCTTGCCCATCACCACCACCGATCGGTAATTTACCGAATGTCCCGTCGCTGTCGGCGAAAAAACGATGCCGTCCAGCAGCGTCACGCTCAGGCAAAATGGCGCACCGCTCGCCATCGTCTTCATCAATCGGCTGGCTGTCGATCCGTGCAGAAAAAGTTTGTCGCCGACACGCACGTAATTCGTCGGCACCACGAAAGGCTGTCCGTCGACCACAAAACCGACCGCGCACACGAACGCTTCATCGAGAATGCGGTAAACTAGTTCGCGATCGAAGCTTCCGCGATCCGGCTTGCGCCTAACCTTGGTTCGTTCCGTAGCAGGGAATTCGCTCATGCACCGCAGGCTAGACCGCTATCGCAATCCATGCAAGAGCCATTATGTTTTCGCCCCAGTCGCCGTATCGCGCCACTCGACCGTGCACTGGTCTGAGAAAGGAGCGAACACTCGATAATCGCTAAGCGATCGATCTGTCGCTACTTCGGAGCCGCAGTTGGTTTCGCTGCGCCGCGCACCACCCGAAAGCCGACATAGGCTCCCGCTGGCGTGCAACTCGATTTCGGATCGGCTGGACAATCTGCGCTGCCGCCCATGGCTTTGCCTTTGCCATCCGGCGTTAGCACCCATTCCGCCACGTTGCCGCCAAGATCGAAAAGCAACTCCTCGTCGCGCGTGCCCTGGCCAGGAAAACTTCCTACTGGCTTCAACAACGGTGCGGCGCCAGAAAGGTCAGCCGTTTTCTTTCGTAAGCGCCCGGCATCGTCTGGATTCAGAGCGTAGCCGGCCCAGTAATCCAGGGTATTCTCGCCATCTTTCTTTTCGTACCATGCGCCAACTTCGCTTTCGTTCGGAACCCGCCAGGTCTGACCGGTAACTTTCGATAACCAGGCCGCATACGCCGTGGCCTGCTCCAGAGTCACGCCGCTGGCAGGATAATTGTCGGTGCCGGCATCGAACTTAAAATTCTTGTCGGACTGCGCAAACTGCGCGCGGGTCACCTCGAAGCGTCCAATCTCGACGTCGCCGCGCAACGCAGCTTCCGGAATCAAAACGGCTTTGCCCTTTTGTGTGGTGGTTGTGCCGTAACTTCCCGAAGTCTTGGCATACTTGGTTGCACGAATCGCGGCCTCCAGCGGCGAGCCTTCCTTGATCGCTTCAGCTTCCGGTTTCGCGGTCTGGAAGAAGTATTTGGCGAACCAATCCTGCTCCTCTTCCACCTTGCGCATCTGATGAGTCAGTTTGCGCGGTCCGTGCGGCTCGCCAGGAAAAGTGACGAACTTCACCGGCACTTTGCCGTAAAACTGGAGAGCCCGAAAATACGACCAACTCTGCGCCGTGGGCACGTTGGTGTCCGCTGTGCCGTGAAAAATCAGCACCGGCGCCTGCACCTTATCCATCTTGAAGAACGGCGATTTATCGATGTATAGCTGCGGGTCCTGCAAAGGATTCTTGCCGAAATAATACGCGTCGAAAGTTTCGCCGAAGAAAACATTGCCCCAGTCGCTGATCCACTCAACGTCTCCGGCACCGACGCTGGCCACCTTGTAGCGAGCCGGATACGTAGTAATCAAACTGGTGGAAAGAATCGATCCGTTGGACCAACCCATGGTCGCGATGCGATCCGCATCGGCTTTGCCTTGGGAAATTAAATAATCGACGCCGGCATTGATGTCCGGTGTTTCAAGGTCGTAATATTTTCCGCAACAAATCGATTCCGCCCACTTCAATCCGTAGTTGTTGCTGCCGTGATAATTCGGCCGCAGCACAAACGCGCCGCGCTGGGTCAGCAACTGAATCGGGTAAGCCCAGCTCTCTCCCCACAAATCCTTGTCGGCTCCCATCGGACCGCCGTGGATGGCGGTAATCAGCGGATATTTCTTTCCTTCTTCGTATTTCGTCGGATAGTACAAAATACCTTCCACGGTTTCATCGCTCGCGCCCTTCCAGTGAATCACCTCGATCCTGGAGTAAGCGCGCCCTTTCACCAATGCCTCGTTGAGTTCGCTGATCGGTAACGGCGAAGTGAGTTTGTCGCCTTCGAGCCGCGCGCGATACAGCTGCGGCATCTTGCTGGCGGTCGAAGACTCGTACACCACGGTCTTGCCGTCTTCGGTGATTTCCAGGCCTTCTAGATTCTTGGCGTGCTCGCCGGTAATCGGGTGCCGTGTCCAGCTATCTCCTTGCTTGGCGTAAAACGCCGGCTCGTCGTGGCTGCCCGCCGCCAGCAGCGCAACGAACCCGCCGGCCACCGCATGCAAGTCAAATCCCAACCCGTTCTCCCAATCCAGATTTACGCGGATGGCCTTGCCACTTGCTAAATCGTAATAATAAACGACAGTGATATTGGCAGTGAGAAAGCGCGGACTGTTTGCAAAGGGAGTCGCGGCATAGAAACCGGAATTGTCGACGGCCCACGCAAATCCCTCCGGCCGGATCCGATCCTCGGTCAGAATCTGCTTCTCGGTGCCGTTCACCAGATCGTGCAGGATGGTGACCGGCGGCACGTTTTCGTCGAACGCATAATGCAAACTCTTCGCGTGACGGGCGACGGCATATTTCGCGTCGCTCGAAACGTCAAAGCTCTCGATCCAATCGGTATTAGAAGTTAGCCGGGTAATCTTCTTGTCCTTTACTGTGATTTTGTACAGCCGCACCGGCGGCTCGTGCTCCGCGTCGTCGATCACCTCCGAATCGTCCTTCTTCCGCTTGAGTTCCTGCTCATAGAGGGCGGGATCTTCCGGCGCGCTGTAAACCAGGGTGTCCTTATTCAGCCATTTGATCTGCTTTGGCGCGTGCGCAAGCTCGACCAGGCACCAGGGTTCGCCGCCACGCGAATTGATCAGCCAGATTTGCATAACATCGGTGTCCGGCTTGGGCTTTTGCCGCGCGCGGGTGCTGAGGAAGGCGATCCACTCCCCGTCGGGGGACCACCGCGGCTGGGCGTTGGTATCGGTCCCGCGGGTCAACTGGATTTCGAGGGATTCCGTCAAGCCGGAGAGATACAGGTTGGAAATTCGTGCGTCTTTTTCTTTGTCGCCGCTGGATTTGGTCCACGCCACCGATTTTGCGTCGGGCGAAATACGGTACTGGCCGACGGATTCCGCGTAAATGAAGTCTTCAGGTTTCCACGCTTCCATTTTTGGGCTGGTCTTTTCCGCCGGCTGGTCATCGGCGTTCGCGAGCAATGATGGCAGCATCACGGCTGCGCAAAGGGCCGCTCCAGCCGATAAGAAACTGATGGGCATTCTGAGATTCATGAACGGTAATCCTCTTCGTGGATATGTTGTCGCGGTTATATCCGCAACGTTTGAATTGATCTGGCGCGCTGCACAGCATAGTCGAATTGACGCAGGTTGGGAATCGTGTAGGCTAAGCTCCGCCGAGACAAGTCGTGGATGGAGAGGCGACGTGGACGAGTTGCGCTATTTTCTAACAGGCGGCATCGCGCGATGAAAAGCGTCGGGAAGTTTGGACTGTGGATGGTGATCGCGGTGGCCGGAGCGACCGCATTGGCGAAGATCGCGCTGCAGCGAGGCGAGTCTTTGAGCGCAATCTGGTTCGTGGTGGCGGCGGTATGCGTTTACATTGTCGCGTTCCGCTTCTACTCGTCGTTTATCGCGACGCGCTTGCTGGCTCTAAATGATACCCGGGCGACTCCGGCCGAACGCCATGACGACGGGCGCGATTTTGTTCCCACCAATAAATGGGTTCTGTTCGGCCACCACTTCGCCGCCATTGCGGGGCCTGGGCCGCTGGTCGGGCCGACCCTGGCAGCGCAGTTCGGATATCTGCCGGGAACATTGTGGCTAATTGCGGGGGCGGTACTGGCGGGGTGCGTTCAGGATTTCATTATTTTATTCTGTTCGATCCGCCGAGATGGAAAGTCGGTCGGGGAAATGGCGCGCGACGAGGTTGGCCGTAGGGGCGGGTTCCTCGCGCAGTTAGCGGTGCTGGCCATCATGGTGATTCTGCTTGGCGTGGTGGCACTGGTGATTGTGAATGCGCTGAAGTCCTCACCGTGGGCGACGTTCACGTTGGCGATGACCATTCCCATTGCGCTACTGCTGGGGCTTTATTTGAGATTTCTGCGGCCGGGGCGCGTGCTGGAAGCGTCGGTCATTGGCGTAGCACTGGTTTTGTTCGTGGTGGTGGCGGGGCAGTGGGTTGCGGAATCCCCAGCCTGGGGGAGTTTTTTCACGCTCACCGGAATCACCCTGGCGTTTGCGCTGATCGGCTATGGCTTCGCGGCGTCGGCACTCCCGGTGTGGCTGCTGCTGGCCCCGCGCGATTATCTGAGTTCCTTCATCAAGGCTGGCGCGGTTTTTTCCTTGGCCGCAGGAATTCTGGTGGTACGTCCACACGTATTGATGCCGCCGCTGACGCGGTTCATCGACGGAAGCGGGCCGGTTTTTGCGGGAAAGATCTTTCCTTTTTGCTTTATCACGATTGCCTGCGGCGCGATCAGCGGATTTCACTCACTGATTTCTTCGGGCACTACACCCAAGATGATTCTGCGCGAAAGCCAGGCGAGATTGATCGGATACGGAGCGATGCTGCTGGAATCATTCGTCGGAGTGATGGCGATGGTGGCGGCGTGCGCGATGACTCCGGGAGTCTATTTCGCCATTAATAGCCCGGCTGCGATTGTGGGGAGCACGCCGGAGGCCGCCGCGGCAACCATCAGCGCCTGGGGATATCCGCTGGATGCAGGAACCATGACAGGCCTTGCGCGGGCTGTTGGCGAGCAGACCCTGTTAAATCGCGCCGGCGGTGCACCGTCGCTGGCGGTGGGCATGGCGCAGATTTTTTCCAGCACTATCGGTGGGGACAAGCTGCTGGGCATCTGGTATCACTTCGCGATCATGTTCGAAGCGCTGTTTATTCTTACAGTGCTGGACGCGGGGACGCGCGTGGGCCGTTTCATGATTCAAGAATTGGGCGGCCACGTCTGGAAACGGTTCGGGCGCACCAGTTGGCTGCCGGGGGCGCTGCTCTCGAGCGCCCTGATTGTGGGCGGCTGGGGCTATTTTCTGTATCAGGGAGTGATCGATCCGCTGGGGGGAATCAATTCGCTGTGGCCGCTATTTGGAATTGCCAACCAATTGTTGGGGGCGGTGGCGTTGGTGGTAGCAACGACGATCTTGCTGAAGATGGGAAGGTTAAAGTGGATTTGGGTGACGGTCGCGCCGATGGTATGGCTGGTGACGGTCACGATGACGGCCAGTTATCAGAAGATTTTCAGCGCCAATCCGAGGATCGGCTTTCTTTCCTTTGCCAGATTGCTGGCGTCGCAGGTGGCGGCAGGCAAAATTCCCGCGGCGAAGCTTGCCGATACGCAAAGAGTTATTTTTAATCAGCGGTTGGACGCGGTGGTGACGGCGATTCTCGCGACCATGGTGACAGTGCTGATCGTGGAAGGGCTGATGCAATGGTATGGAATTCTGAGCGGGAAGGGCGACACGGCGTTGCATGAGACGCCGTATGTTCGGACGCGCTGGGCGCCGGAGTTTTCCGGCGGCGTGCGGGGAGACGTCTGATGAGAGAAGTATGCAGAACAATGGAGACCGCGTTGCGGAAGTTCTGGCGCGGTGTGCGGGAATGGTGCGGCGACACCGCGTATGAGACGTATTTGGGGTCGGCGCGGCAGCCAGATTCATCGTGCGTGCGGCTCACACCGGAAGAGTTTTATGTAGAGCAGCTGGAGCGGAAGTATTCGCGGCCGAACCGGTGTTGTTAGCAGAAAGTCCTCATGGAGATGACCTCTTATTAAGGCGTGCCGACGCATTTCGCCTTTCCCACGAATTTCTGCAAGTCAGTTTGCGAGAACGGCGCAAAAATGATTCATCGAATGAAGGCCATGCGAGTCTTACGAGGGGTGTCCCAGTTCTTATGCATGGTGATGTTGCTGTTGAGCGGCTCGGTTTCGGCGCAGAACGAAGGGCAGCGCATGCGCAGTTTCGTGAATACCTCGCCGCCGACCTAAGTCCCGAGCAGGCCGCCTTCATGGCGAGCTCGCGGGTCTTCAACCTGGAGGAAAATTCAAAGTAGCTATCACCACAGCTGCGTGGGCGAAGCAAACCGAGCTGGTGGCGGGCGCGGACCGAACCATCAACCCCGAACTGGAACGCTGGTACGCTACGCGAGCCAAGAGCCACAAAGTTGAAGTCGCCAGTGCGAGCCACTGTGTTTACGTGTCGAGGCCGAAAGAGGTTGCGGCTCTAATCGAAGAGGCCGCGACGCACACGAAGTAGGGAGTGAGGCCCAAGTTTCTTCCGTCCTTCGCTTCCGCTCCAAAGACCCCACTTCCTAAAACCTGAAGACACCACCCAGGCGCGGATTGAAACGCGTAGGAGCCCCTGCAATACTTGCACCTCAGCGAACGTCAACGGCGATCTAGCCGTTTGAGTGGAAATGAAATCGATGGATTTCGGGGAAAAATTCGGCAGAGATGGCAATTTGTCTCTGCGCGTAAGAGAACGACGGCAGTGGGCTGCGTTTTCTGTTGCGGCTGCAGGGCTGTTGTTTTTGATGGCGTTGCTGGCGGGCGGTGCGGCCTGGCGCGAGTCGGAGACGGTTGATGAGGTGGCGCATATCGGCGCCGGCGTCAGTTATCTGCAAAAGTTTGATTTACGTCTGAATGGAGAGCATCCTCCGTTGCCCAAGATACTGGCGGCTTTGCCCCTGATTTTGCGGGGAACCCACGCGGATTATTCGGATATTTCCTGGACTGCCAGCCGGAGGTATTTTACCGCGTACCTTGGAGAGTGGGCGTTCGGCGAGTACGTACTCACGAAGTGGAACGACCGGATCAGCACGTTGAGATGGTCGCGATTGCCGATGTTGCTGCTAACCTTGGCGCTGGGCTGGATGGTCTTCGTTTATGCACGGAGGCTTGGAGGCGACTGGGGCGGGCTGCTTTGCCTCAGCGCGTACGTATCGACGCCGACGTTTCTGGCGTTTGGACCGCTGGTGCACACGGATTTGGCGGTCACGCTGTTTTCTCTGTTGGCGCTGTGGCGCTTTGCGGAACTCTGGCAGAACCCTAACGGAAAGAACGCCGCGGTCTTCGCCGTGGTGTTGGCGGGCGCTCTTCTTTCGAAGTTCACCGCAGGAATTCTATTTTTTGCGTTTGGCGCTTTTACCCTTAGCACCCGCTGGCGACCGGTTCCGGGACAGCCGACTACCAATCCTGAGGCGCGAGCCTGGCGACGGAAACGCTGGCGCACAACCTTGTGGGGCATTTTGGCGGCGGCGATTCTTGTTTATGCATTTTACTTTGTCTTTTCGGTGAAGCAGTCGAGCGATGTGCTTTACTTGCTGGGGCACGGCGCGGCCGCGGTACCAATGCGCCGACTGCTGATGCCGCCGATGCTGTATCTGCGCAGCGCTTTGTTCGTTGTAGGAACCAGCAGCCGTTCGACATTTCTTCTGGGTCATGGCTATGCGCACGGTGTGTGGTTCTACTTTCCGGTTGTATTCCTTCTTAAATCGGCGCTGGGCTTTCTCGGATTGTTGGTACTTGAAATGGCACTGGTTTTTTGGTCGAAACGGCACAAGGCCGAGAGTGTTGAAGCTGTTGCCGCAGAATTTGCGATTCACTGGCGGGTCCTGTGGGTATCGCTGGTGGTATTTACATGTTTTTGTTTGCTGAGCCAGATGGATATCAGCATCCGTCATTTCAGCGTTCCGTTGCTTTTGGTCACGTTGTTATTGGCGCCGCTGCCGCGAATGATCGAAAAGTTGCACGCGTCGGTTCCGATGCAGGGGCGGCTGGTGGGATTGTTGGCGGCGGCGCTGACGCTGAGTTGCCTGCTGACTGCGGTGCATACGTATCCTTATTACTTTCCCTATATCAACGCACTGGGCTTCGGGCGCCCCGCGTACTTTTTGGTGAACGATTCCAACGTGGACTGGAATCAATCTTTACCGGACGTGAAGCGCTTTATGAATCAGCACGGCGTGCAGAAGATTGAACTGGATTACTACGCGTTCAACGATGCGGCCACCAGCTTGCCGGGTTCCCAGCTCTGGGATTGCCAGATGCCCACGGGAGCGGATGCCGGGCAGTGGGTGGCAGTGTCGGCAAACATGATTCTGGATGGACACAACTGCCGGTGGCTACTGCAGTACGAACATGAGGCTTTGGCCGGCGGGAGTATGTATGCGGTGCGTCTGCCGGTTCCGATACCCGCAGCGGGCGCAGCGGGTGGCCCGCCGCAGCCCTCCGCGTTTCGCCAGCTTGGAGGCGCGCCGTTTGATACCCGGGTGTTCTTCCGAGATCTGATTCGACATCCCGAAACGCTTCCACATGCGGCGAAGGATATTCGAGCAAAGTATAATGCCGCGAATCCTTCCGCCAAGCCGTTGCCGGCGGTACTACAACACGAAATGGAATGAGGGCTGTCAGGCGCCGACGTATGTCACCAATCGATGAGTTGCCGGCCGATTTCCCAATGATGGCCGAAGGGATCGACGATACGACCCAGGTCGCCAGCCGTGGCCCTCGCCGACGGGGAAGACTTTCGATGCGCCGGCAGCGAGCGTGCGGGCAAAGACGGCGTCAGGATCGGCGACTGTGAGCATCATTCGGACGGATCCACCTTTCAGGGACTCTGGACTGAAGTTGCCGTGCTTCGGAGATTCGTCGGCCAGCCAAAATTCGGCGCCGTTGATGGAAAGTCTGGCTACCACCGCACCGTCGGGCATGTCGAGAAGGTAGACTCACTCGCTCTCAAGGCGGATTTGTAGAAGGCCAGGGCCTGTTTGCTGCCGCGCACCGAGAGCCAGGGTGCGATTGTGCACGGAAACGAAGGGGACTTCGAAGAATTTGTGGCCAAGTGTACTCCGGGAAGAATTGCGATCGAAAAAGCAGCCGCTTGGCAGGTATACGGCCAGAAAAAGCTGCGCGGCACTGTGGCTTGCAGCCGCGCAGTTTCCGAGCTTACAATCTCGACAAAGTTATGATCGCTAGAGCCCGAAGGAGGATTTTATGTCGATTGATATGGATAGGTTGCATGAATTTTTGGGCCGGGCGGTGGTCGATTTTGGAGCGACATTCAACGCCGCGCTGGTTCGCATTGGGGATAAGTTAGGTTTGTATAAGGCGCTGGCCGCGGGGGGACCACAGACTCCCGGGGAGCTCGCGAAGCGAACCGGTACAGCCGAGCGCTATGTGCGCGAGTGGCTGAGCTGCCAGGCGGCCGGCGGGTATGTCACCTACGACGTGGCCAACAAGAAATTTCATCTGAGCGAAGAGCAGGCGTTTGCGATGGCGGATGAAAATAGTCCGGCGTTTCTTCCCGGAGCGTTTCAAGTGGCGCTGGCGGCGACGAAATCGGAGGAGCAGCTGACCGAGAAATTCAAGACCGGCAAGGGAATGGGCTGGCACGAGCACGATCCGGAATTATTTGTGGGAACGGAGCGATTTTTCCGGCCCGGATATGCGGCGAATCTGATCAGCGCGTGGATTCCGGCGCTAGAAGGCGTGGATGAGAAGCTGAAGCACGGCGGCAAAGTCGCGGATGTAGGTTGCGGACTGGGCGCGTCGACGATTTTGATGGCCAAGTCCTATCCGAAGTCGGAATTCGTGGGGTTTGATTACCACGACAAGTCGATTGAGACGGCCACAAAGCGTGCAAAAGAGGCCGGCGTAGCCGATCGGATCAAGTTCCAGATCGCCAAAGCGAAGGATTATCCGGGGAACGACTACGATTTTGTGACGTTCTTCGATTGCCTGCACGATATGGGCGATCCGGCAGGAGCGTCCGCGCATGTGAAAGGGTCGTTGAAGAAAGACGGGAGTTGGATGATCGTCGAACCGTTTGCGGGCGATAGTTTGGAAGATAATTTGAATCCGATCGGCCGAGCGTTTTACGGCGCGTCGACGCTGCTGTGCACTCCGGCGTCGCTCGATCAGGAAGTGGGATTGGCGCTGGGAGCGCAAGCCGGAGAGAATCGATTGCGCGAGGTGGTGACCGCTGGAGGGTTCAGCAAATTCCGGCGAGCGACGCAGACGCCATTCAATCTTGTGTTTGAAGCACGGCCTTAGTTGCGCGGGGGAAGAAGACCTGGCGCCAACCTGCTGCGGGCGTCGGCAAACACTCGTTCTCAGAATTTTACTGAAGCGGGCTAGAGTATTTCGTCGGGATCTTCGGAGTTCTTGAGCGTTGAAATTTTGTGGGTGATTCTGACTTTGTGGGTACGGATGCCGGTGATGATGGCACGTCGCGTCTCGAGGGGCAGGGATTCCGGCGCGAAGACGCCGGGCAGCTCGCGTGGAAAACATTTGATAAAGAGCGCGGCGACATGCGCGGTGGCGTAGGCGACCGGCGTGTTGAAAAGACCCTGCTGGCGAATCTGATAGAGAGTGGGGAAGAGGCAATCGGTGCGAATGAGAAGGCGCTGGTCTTCCTTGTTGCCTTTGCCGCGTTTTACGCCGCGAACGAGCACGGCGGCGGCAAAGCGGGCGTTCTGCAGAATTCCTTGACGAATTAATTTAGCAATCATGCGCGGCGAGGACGTTTCCGGGAAGCGCTGGCGAACGATGCCGCGCGATTTGGAGAGCTTGCCCTGCTTGTACCAGCGGCGCAGACGGTCGAATTCATTGCCGCCGATTTTTACGTCGAGGTCGCGCATGGGGATGACGCAGGGAAGAGTGGCGACCTCATCCTGGGCGGCGAGGACCACGTTGGCGTTGCCGATGGGATCGGCGAAACGAAATTTCTCCAGCTCGGCGAAACGTTTTTCCATTTTAAATTTGCCTTGGCGATAGACGCGGGGACTGGAAATGGCCTCGTCGAAGGTGACGTCGGGAGACCATTGCGAAATGGGATCGGCGCTTTCACTGCTTTCGTATAGGCGAATCTGCACCGACTCGACTTCGTCGAGCATTTCGGCGGCGCGCTTGACAAGGAGATTGGTGAGGCCGGGAGCGGCGCCGGCGTTGATCAGCGCGATGCGATTTTTCGCTTGGAAACGTTTGGTGTAAGCGAATTGCTCGGCTTTGAAGGGATTGCGAGTGAGATGAGAGCTGAGATCAAGGTAATGGGCGCGCAAGTGGAGCGCGGCGCGAATGACGATGAGATTGAAGACGGAGGCGGAGGCGTTGACGATGAGCTGGCAGCCGCGGGCGGCGCGGATAATGCCGCGAAGGTTGCGCGCGTTGACTTCGGTGACGGGGATGATGCTTTTTTTGCCGAGGAAACGGCGGGCGCGCTGGGGGTCGCGGTCGCCACACCAGACGGTGTGACCTTGGCGTTCGAGTAATTGTGCGAGAAAGGAGCCGGTCGCGCCGGCCCCGAGAACAAAGATGCGCATGAACGTGGCGAAAACTTTACCACAGTGGTGTAGGGGAGGATGCCGGCTCCGCATGCGGGAAGGGAAATGATAAGGACGGACTGTGAGGGTGGTGATTTGATTGTAAAGTTGACGGATAACGCGACGTGTCGCATCGGGTTCCCGGTTGGTGGCATCCAACCGCAAGGAGGATAGGTATGCCGCTTGTGCGGATTTTTCTGCGTTCCGGCACGTCACCGGAATACCGAAAAGCATTGGGAGATGGCGTGCATCGCGCACTGGTTGAAGCTTTCGGGATTCCACCAGATGACCATTTTCAGGTGATTAGTGAGCATTCCGTGGCGGAGCTGATCTTCGACCGGCAATACCTGGGGATAAAGCGGTCGGATCGGGTCGTTTTTGTGCAAGTTACGGCCAGCGTCGGCCGCAAACCACAGCAAAAGCGAAAATTGTTCAAGCGCATGGCGGAAATTTTGGCGGAATCGCCAGGACTGGCACCGCAAGATTTGCTGGTAAATCTGGTGGAAACGGCGTGGGAAAACTGGTCGTTTGGCAACGGCGAAGCGCAGTACATGGACGCTTGAAGGATCGAGCATTTGCCCTAGAGCTGCAGTGAGCATGAAGGTGCAAGAGACGCTTTCGGGCAAGGGCGCGGCTGGCTGAAGTCGCGGGCGTTGAGGCGTTCGGTACGTTTGCGGGGGCCTGATAAGAGGGTTAGACTTGTAGTCGAACTCCGATCTTCGCAGCCTATGAGAGAGACAACTTACGGCTGCGGGGACGATGCTTCGGCTGCGGAGCAATCGCAGCCGGGCTGAGGGTTTGGGCGGAAACACTCAAGCCTCCCGCGGTTGGAAAGGAGCGATAGACGAAAATGTGTATATTTTCGTTTGCGCCCGATTCGCGCCCGCGAGGCTTCGGGCGATTTTTTTTTCCTTGGTTCCGGCCTTTCCGTTTTTCGAGATGAAACTACACGACACTTTCGGGCGACAGATTACCGATCTACGCATTTCGGTTACGGACCGGTGCAATTTTCGTTGCGTGTATTGCCGCTCGGCCGATTCAGAGAATTATCGCCCAAGCGATGAGCTTTTGACCTGGACCGAATTGGAGCGGCTGGCGCGGATATTTCTGACCCTGGGGATCCGCAAGATGCGGGTAACCGGAGGAGAGCCGCTGGTGCGGGCGGGCGTTGAGGACTACATCGCGCGATTGCATGCTATGGGCGTGGAAGACTTGTCGATGACGACAAATGGATATTTGTTGGCGGAGCGCTGCGAGCGCCTGGTGGACGCGGGTCTGAAGCGGGTGAACATCAGCCTGGACTCGCTGGACCCGGCTAAATTCGAGCGAATTACGCGGACCAAGTCCTACGCGGCGGTGATGCGGGGAATCGACGCGACCCAGAACTCGCGGCTGGCGCCGGCAAAAATCAACGCGGTGCTGGTGCGGGGAATCAACGACGACGAAGTGGAAGATTTCGCCGGGTTCGCGCGAGAGCGCGGATTGATCATGCGGTTCATCGAATTCATGCCGTTGGATGCCGACAAGCACTGGACTCGCGAGGCGGTGGTTCCGGCGACGGAAGTGCATTCAAGGATTCACGTGCGGTGGCCGCTGGAGCAGATGGCGAACGAAGCCAGTGAGACTGCGCGGAAATACCGGTTTGCCGATGGCACCCCGGGGGAGATCGGTTTGATTGCGCCGGTAACCCAGCCTTTTTGTGGGCATTGTTCGCGCATCCGGCTGACGGCAGACGGGAAGGTTCGGACGTGCCTGTTCAGCAAGGACGATCACGATTTGCGGCCGCTATTGAGAGGCGGCGCGACCGACGAGGATTTGCGCCACGCGATCGTGGCTATCGTGCTGGAAAAAGAGGAAGGCCATCGCATCAATACGCCTGATTTCCTGGCACCCGCGCGTACCATGGTGTATATCGGCGGATAGTGGAGAATTGCACCAGAAACTGGGAAAATCACATCTAATGACCAGGGCATCGGAGTAGCAGGTCACAACCGGTAGGTCGTCATCACCCATGAGCAGCTTAATATCCATTTCGCAACAGGGCATTTCACAACCGAGATCGCTGGTCGGGGCTGCGCAGCCCGCGACGGTAATCGCGCCTGAAATTGAAAAGGGGGTGGGCTGCGATTTCGATTCGTACCTGCTGGTGCCGGACAATTCGCTAGACGAGCGGATCGGCGCGGCAAAAACGCAGCTGGGCAAGGACGTGGTGATTCTGGGCCACCATTACCAGCGCGACGAGGTGGTGAAGTTTGCGGATTTTCGCGGCGACTCGCTGAAGCTTTCGTATCAAGCCGCGGAAGCCGACGGGCGGTACATCGTATTTTGCGGTGTGCACTTTATGGCCGAGAGCGCGGACGTCCTGCGGCGCGAGCATCAGACGGTGATCCTGCCGGACCTCAGCGCAGGATGCTCGATGGCGGACATGGCGGACATTGGGCAGGTGGAAGCCTGCTGGAGCGAGCTTGCAGCGCTGGGCATAGAGGGCGTGATTCCGGCGACGTACATGAATTCGACGGCGGCGATCAAGTCCTTCACTGGAGAGCATAGCGGCGCGGTGTGCACCAGCTCCAATGCGGCAGCGGTGCTGCGCTGGTCCTTTGAGCGCGGAGAAAAAGTTCTGTTTCTACCCGACGAGCATTTAGGACGGAACACGGCGTTTCGTATGGGGATTCCGCTGGAGCAGATGGTGGTTTGGGATCCGTACCAGGAAAACGGCGGGAATACGCTGGAAGCGCTGAGCGGCGCCAAAATGATTTTGTGGAAGGGCTACTGCTCGGTGCACCAGCGATTTACACCGCAGCACGTGGAGCGGGTGCGGCGGGAGCACCCGGGAATCCGGGTGATCGTGCATCCGGAATGCCGATTCGACGTGACCCAAGCGGCAGATCAGATCGGATCGACGGAAGGAATTATCAAAGCGATTACGGAATCGCCGGCCGGTTCGCAGTGGGCGGTGGGCACAGAGATTCACCTGGTAAACCGGCTCAGCAAGGAATTGCCGGATCGAAAAGTGATGTCGCTGGATTCCAGTGTGTGCGTATGCACAACGATGTTTCGCATCACACCGCCCCATCTTCTGTGGGTGCTGGACAATCTGGCGGCGGGCAACGTGGTGAATCGAATTTCGGTGAACGAAAGAACGCGGGGCTACGCGCGAGTTGCGCTCGACCGGATGCTGAGTTTGCGCTAGCATCGGCTCGGCGAGTTAGACCGCCGAGTTCGAGCGGTACGTTTCCAGCAGATTGGACTGAGTATGGCCGACGAAGACGACGACGACCGCGACGAAGGTTCCGAGCCAGAGCCGGAAAGGCGATTCTTCACGCTGACGGAGGCGGAGCGCGCCCGCCAGGAACTGGAACCGTTCCTGCTGGAAGCGATTGATTGCCGCAAGAAACTGGCGGGCCTCGAGACGGACCTGACGGCGGTGGCAACGCGGATCACGATGATGGGCGGCATCCTGGTGCCGTACGAAAAGCTGGCGACGCTGCGGGTGGAACACCAACACCTGGCCGAGACGATGAAAACGGCGCTAAATCGCATCCTCGAGACGGGCTGCGTGATCAAGGACCTGGACGCAGGCCTTCTAGATTTTCCTTCGCATGTGAATAACGAGGAAGTGTATTTGTGCTGGCGGCTGGGCGAAGACCGCATCCGCTATTACCATCGACAAGACGAAGGATTCGCTGGGCGAAAGCCGCTGGACCCGCGGGATCTTGGTCCCGGCAACGTGGTTCAATAAGCGCAACGCTTGCACCCAGATTTGTTTCCGTTTTGTTCCCACGCTACCGATGCCAAAGACCAAGTACGCAGCGTTCCTCCGAGGAATCAACGTCGGCGGAAACAAAATGATCAAGATGACCGACCTGGCGAAGGCGTTTGAGTCGCTGGGATTCTCGAACGTGAAAACGTTGATCCAGAGCGGCAACGTGATCTTCGAGAGCGCTCCAAAGGGCGAAGAAAAGCTTACCAACGAGATCGCGAAGAAGCTGGAAGCGATGGCGGGCTGGCCGGTGGATGTATTCGTGATGGAAGTAGCGGAACTTAAATTGCTGGTGGAGGCGAATCCCTTCGCGAAAGCGAAATCCGGAGCAAACGGGAAGAAATATATAACCTTGTATCACGGTGAGATGGACGCGAAATCAAAGTTGCTGCGGCAGGATGACGTGGAGATCGTCAAAATCGATTCGGGAAAATTGTATTGGGTCGCGCTACAGGGCAAGGATGGACGTTCTCGAATGCCCCGAATCTTGAACGTGAAACCGTGGGTAGGGGCAACCACGACGCGCAACTGGAACACCATTCAGAAGATCATCGCAGAATAAGATTGAAATGCTCAGGAATTGGGAAGGCTTACTGGTGTCGAATCACGTGAACCGGTTGAAGGATGCAGCAAGCCCGTACTTACGATCGGCGGCCCACCAGCCGATTGACTGGCATGAATGGGGAGACGGCGTCTTTAAGCGCGCCGCGGCGGAGGATAAACCCATTTTGCTGGATATCGGCGCGGTGTGGTGCCACTGGTGCCACGTGATCGACCGCGAGAGTTATGAGAACGTGGAGATCGCGCAAATTATCAACACCCATTTTGTTCCGGTGAAAGTGGATCGCGACGAGCGGCCGGACGTGGATTCGCGGTACCAGGCGGCCATCAGCGCGTTGTGTGGGCAAGGCGGCTGGCCGCTGACCGGATTTCTGCTGCCGAACGGAAGACCGTTTTTTGGCGGTACGTACTTTCCACCGGACGATCATATGGGAAGGCCAGGCTTCCGGCGGGTATTGCTGTCGGTAGCGGACGCTTACAAAAATAAGCGGCCGGACCTGGAGCGAGCGGCCAATTCGCTGGCGGACGCGGTAGCGCAGGCCGAAGTGTTTACCGGGGCGCGGGCGGCGTTCGACATCGAGGTGGTCGACGCCCAGATTCAGTCGATCACGCAACAATTCGACATCAAGAACGGCGGATTCGGGCGCTCGCCGAAGTTCCCACATGCGTCGGCGGTCGATTTGGTGCTGGAGCGCTACCAGCACACCAAGGAGAAGCATTTGCTGGCGGTGGCGGAAACGACGCTGGAAAAAATGGCCCGCGGCGGAGTTTATGACCAGCTCGCCGGGGGTTTTCATCGCTATTCGGTGGACGAGCGCTGGCTGGTGCCGCACTTCGAAAAGATGAGCTACGACAATTCGGAGCTGCTGCGGAATTATCTGCATGGCTGGCAGGTGACGGGGAATCTGCTCCTGCGGCAGACCGCGGAAGGAATTATCGGCTGGGTGAATGAAGTGCTATCGGATCGGGCGAACGGCGGATTTTACGGGAGCCAGGATGCGGATGTTTCGCTGGACGATGACGGCGATTATTTTACGTGGACCGTGGAAGAGCTGCGGTCGGCTTTGAGTGCGGATCAAGCGCGAGTGATGGAGTTGTACTACGACGTGAAAGCCCAAGGCGAGATGCACCATAACCCGGCGAAGAACGTGTTGTGGGTGGCTCGGGACGCGGGCGAGATCGCGGAAAAACTGGGACTGGATGAAGCTACGGTGACGCAGACGATCACGGTAGGAAAGAGAAGGATGCTGGCGGCGCGGATGCCGCGACCCACGCCGTACGTGGATACCACCATGTACGTAAGCTGGAATGCGATGTTCGTGTCCGCCTATCTGGAGGGTGCGCGCGTGCTTCGCGGGGCCATCGGGGAAGCATGCCGGGCGTTCGCTTTGAAGACTCTGGATCGAATGTTGGTGGAGGTGTGGAGTGAGCAGCGAGGCTTTGGTCATCGTATCGGCGGGTCGGCGCTGACCGGTTCATTTGACGATCAGGCGTTCAGCGTTCTGGCATTGCTGGATGGGTACGAGACGACGCTGGAAGCGCGGTATTTTCAGATCGCGCAGCGAACCATGGACCTGGCGATCGAACGATATGGCGATGCGGAAGGCGGAGGATTTTTCGACCGGCCTTCGGACGCAGCACCGATGGGCGGGCTGGACGTGCGCCGTAAGCCGTTCCAGGATTCACCGACGCCGGGGGCGAACTCGGCGGGCGCGATCGCGTTGATTCGGATGCACGCGCTGACCGGCGACCAGCGTTACTACCATTTCGCCAAGAAGACATTGGAAGCGTTTGCGGGAATCGCGCCGCAGTACGGAATGTTTGCGGCGACGTATGGATTGGCGGCGACTTTGTTTGCGCATCATCCGGTGCAAGTGGCGATCACCGGGGGCGAAGATGATCCGGTGGCAGACGCGCTGGAGGCTGCGGCACACTCGGTATTTCGACTGGGGAAGAGCGTGTTGCGGGTGAAAAGCGGAGCAACGCCCGCTGAGCTGCCGATGGCGCTCAAGGAAACGCTGCCGCATTTGCCAGCGGAAACGGCGCTGGCGATCGTGTGTGCCGGGCAGACGTGCCTGCCGCCGACGAGCGATCCGGCGCAATTGAGATCACTGCTCGAAGATGGCGCGGCGGGCGTGGCTTCCTAGCCTGCCCGGGCGCAAAAACCTGCAGGTAAAAAAGCGGGTACGACGGCGGACCGTCTGCCCGCTTGATGTTGAGTTTTGGCGCTGCGGAATTTGGCAGCGTTACTTCTTGGGACGCGATTCCGGCGGGACCAATCCAGACAAGCGGTAATAGACAACCAATTGGCCGTAGTGTTCGCCGGAATGTTCCGTCAAGCCGTAGGCCAGGTCGGAAATTTGCGTTTGCTGCTTGCTCTCCGGATCGGTGATTAATTCGCTCATGCCCTTGTCGCCCTTGGATTTGATAACGGCAGCGCCGTCTTCGACGGCCTTTTTCACGAAAGCCACAATCTGAGCTTTGGTTCTCAGGTCGTCGGTTTTGGGATCGTCAGGATAGCGGGGCTTTTGCCCCTGGGCAGGATCAGTGAAGTAATACATGGAACCAGCGGCGTGAAGAAGCTGCGCGGCGAAAGTGCGCTGCGCGGGCGTGGGTTTGAAGTCGTATTTGTTTTCGGGAAAGTCCTCAGCCATGGCGATCAGTTTGCGGCCAATATCGTTCCACTGAGCCAAGACAGCTTGAGATTCGCTGGCTGCCGCCGCGGGCGAGGAATGTGTGGGTGCCGCCACCGCGGAGATCAGCCCAATCGCCAAGCTCACTGCGAAAGCAGTGATCGAAACTACCTTTCTCATATCTTCCATCCTCCGTTGGCTGGTCCTCTCTCTAAGAGAGGCAGCATTGACTCCAACTATCCCCGGTTTGACGGGCGATTCGAGGCAAGCGCTTGCGAGGCAGAACAGAAAGCTTTGGCCACGCCGTCGTTTTCGGCCGTGTCATCTTACTCCGAACGCGCGGCGACGTCACAGGAATAGGTCGAACGGCATGTTAGACTTGTATCTGAATAGAAAGAGGTAACACCGTGAATTGGGGCTGGCTCATCGCTCGTGTAGTCATAGGGTTGACGCTTCTGGGGCTGATCGTGCTTTCGCAACGGTTCTGGTACCGCGCGATTTGGCGGAGCACGGCCCGGTGGCCGAACGGATGGCTGCGGGTGGGGGCACGCCTGGTCTATCTTGCGGTGCTGGCGATGATCATCTTGGCCACGGTCGATGGTATGCGGATGGGTCGGAAGGGGCACCTGGTACCCAAAGATGCGATGTTGACGATTTTTGCGGGGCTGTGGTTTTCCAGCGCGTTGTTCTCATTTTTGGCGGTCGAGCTGGTGCACGGGATGGATCGGCTATGGCGATGGGCAAGGGAAGCGTATGCCAGAAGGGGAGAACCTACGGCTGCGGTTGAGCATACGCGCCGTATTGGCGATAGCGGGACAGGGCTGCTAGCCAGCCGGGGAGTGGAACGCCTGGTCGATCCATCGCGCCGGTATTTCTTTCGGACTGCCTCGATGCTCGCGGGAGCGGCACCGTTTGTGAGCGCGGTATATGGCTTTGCGGCAGAGCGGGTGAACTACACGGTGATGCGCGTCGAAATCCCAATGGCCAATTTGCCGGCGGCGATGGATGGCATGACCGTGGTGCAACTGAGCGATATCCACCTGAGCGGGTACACCACGCGGGAGGAAGTTCGCCGCGCGGTGGATATGGCCAACGATCTGGGGGCGGATTTGGCTATGGTGACCGGGGACTTTATCACCGGGTCGCACGATCCACTGGCGGACTGCATCGAGGAAGTGAGCCGGTTGCACGCACCGATGGGAGTGTGGGGTTGCAACGGCAATCACGAGATCTACGCGAAGGTAGAAGACGCGGCGCAGCAGTTGTTCGCGCAGGCGGGAATGAAGCTACTGCGGCAGGAAAACGCTTTGCTGAGCTACCGGGGAGCGCCGTTCAATCTCATCGGGGTCGATTATCAACGGGAACGGACACCGAGCGGGCAGCGGACGCCGATGCTTTCGAGTATCAGCGGACTGATTCGGCGGGATATGCCGAATATTCTGATGTCCCACAATCCGAATAGCTTTAATCGGGCGGCGGAGATGGGCATCGAGCTTTCGCTTGCTGGGCATACTCACGGAGGGCAGATCCAGGTGGAGATACTAGATCACCGGCTGACGCCGGCCCGCTTTATTTCCGATTACACTGCCGGACGGTACCGTCGGCCATTGTTTGTGGCGTCGACCGCGGATAAGTCGACATTGTCACCCAGCGCCGCGAGGCCGGATTCGCAGCTCTACGTGAACCGGGGCATCGGGACCGTGGGGGCGCCGGTGCGACTGGGTGTGCCGCCGGAGATTACATTGATGACGCTGCGGAGGGCGTAGGGTTGCAGGGGGCAGATCTCGTAGTGTCATTTCTTGGGAGGGGGAGGCGGTGATTTTGGTGAGTCAAGAGGTCCATCTCCTTCGCCATCGATGCCGTCTATTTTCAGAAATATTTCAACCGCACCGCCCGCCACATTTTCCAGCTGCCGTTCGGATAGCTCCTGGCCACCCGGCACTTGGTTCAGGTCGTCTGCAGACAGTTCGTCACTCTTCTGAATTTCTTTTTCATTCGCCCATGGCCTTTTTCCGTCCAGCTTTGCGTCTTTATGGCTTTCTTTGTCGAAAGGCTAGCGCCAACGATGGCGCCCCTCAAGGCTTCTCGTCTGGTGGGCGAGTGCGATACGGTGATGCGTGAGGCCGAATTGCTCTCCACCTTGAGGGCCAAGATCCGGCGGCGCGATCTATGCCACGTGCTTGATGAGCCTCCAAAGGAAGGGGCCGCGTTGACTTGGATGGAGGCGGGGAATATGATTTCGCTCGCTATCGGTTCATCTATTCCTGACTGCCACAGGCTATTCATGGGTAATCTGCCGTCGGTACATCGGTTCCCGGTTGTCCACAGGCCCATTGATTCAATGATTTGCGATCGGTTCATCCCTTCATGATCGGGCAAGTTGTTTCTCATTATCGCGTGGTAGAAAAGCTGGGAGTCGGCGGTATGGGCGTGGTGTATTCGGCGATGGATACGGTGCTGGACCGCACCGTGGCGCTGAAGTTTTTGCCGGCGGAGGCCACCCAAGATAAGCAAGCGCTGGAGCGGTTCCTTCGCGAGGCTAAGGCTGCGGCAGCGCTGAACCATCCCAACATTTGCACTATTCACGAGGTGGCCGATTCCAACGGCCAACCGTTCATCGTGATGGAGATGATGGAAGGAACCACGCTGAGGCACGTCATCGAGAATCACGCGCTGGCGGTGGACCGAATCCTGGAGGTGGGCATACAGATTACGGATGCGTTGGAAGCGGCGCACGCGCGCGGGATCACGCACCGGGACATCAAACCGGCAAATATTTTCATAACGAAATCGGGGCAGGCCAAGGTTCTGGATTTTGGCTTGGCGAAGCTGGCCAGCGCCCGGCGAAGCGATGTCGACGCTTTGCTGGAGACCGGAGCGGGCGAAACGATCGGGGCGGATACCAATCTGACCAGTCCAGGCACGGCCATGGGGACGATTGCGTATATGTCGCCGGAGCAGGCGCGCGGGGAAGAGCTGGACCCGCGCTCGGACTTGTTTTCGTTCGGGTTGGTACTGTACGAGATGGCGACCGGGAAGAAGGCGTTCCAGGGGACCACGTCGGCGATTATTTTTGACGGCATTTTGCGCGGCACGCCGCCGGCGGCCAATAGTTTGAATGCGGATGTGCCGTTGGGGCTGGAGAGCATCATCAGCAAGGCGCTGGAGAAGGATCGCGATCTCCGGTACCAGTCCGCGGCGGAGATGCGCTCGGATCTGAAACGCTTGAAGCGGGATCGCGATTCGAGCGGGCGGGTTGCCACCGGGGCCGGCGGCTCGGGAGCGACAAAGGTTGCGCAAGGGCGGGAAGAGACCTCGGTGGCGGTGCTGTACTTCGAAAATTTGAGCAATGCGCGGGAAGACGAATATTTCCGCGACGGTATGACCGAAGACATCATCACGGAGTTGGCGAATATACGGGGGCTGAAAGTGTTTCCGCGGCCGGCGATGCTGACGTACCGGGACAAACCGGTGACGGCCCCGCAGGTGGGGCAGGAGTTGAAGGCGTCGTATGTGTTGGGGGGAAGTTTGCGGCGGGCGGGTAACCGGTTGCGGGTGACGGCCCAGTTAGTGGAGACCCGCAGCGGCCATACCTTGTGGGCGCAACGATATGACCGGGAGATGGCCGATGTGTTCGAGGTGCAGGACGAGATCGCGCGGAGTATTGCGCAGGCCTTCCGGATCAACCTGACACCACAGGAAGAGAAGAAGATTGCGCGGAAGCCGACGGAAAATTCGCTGGCTTACGATTATTTCCTGCGGGGACGGAGCTATACGCGGCGGGAAAGTCTGGATTTCGCGATCCAGATGTTCGAACAGGCCATCAAGCTGGATCCGATGTTCGCGTCGGCGTATGCGGGGATAGCAAACGCCAGCGGGCTAAAGTTCGAATACCACGGACGCGAGCAATTGTGGATCGAGCGGGCGGAGGCAGCATGCAAGCAGGCGCTGGAGCTGGAGCCGGGTTTGCCGGACGGGCTGGTGGCGCGCGCGCGGACCCTCTATGCGCAGCAGCGGTACGATGAGGCGGTGCGCTCGGCCTTCCAAGCCATTGAGCGAAAGCCGGATTGCGAAGGCGCCTACAGCGTACTGGGACGCTCGTACTTCGCTTCGGGCAGGTTCCGGGAAGCTGCGGATTTGGCGGAGCGAGCGGTGGAAGCCAATGGCGACGATTACAACGTATTCCAACCATTCATAAACGCGATGGAGCGGTCGGGGCTGTTCGAAAAGTTGAAGAAATACCGAGACATGGAAGTGGCGATCCTGGAGCGGCAACTGGAAACGGTGCCGGAAGATGTGCGGGCGCGAATTTTGCTGGCGGCGGACTACGCCAATATGGGGCGCACCGACGATGCGGTCCGGCACATGGACATGGCGGTGGCGTTGCGGCCGTCGGACTCCAACGTGCTGTATAACGCGGCCTGCACGTATGGAGCACTGGGGAGGAAAGAAGAAGCTATTGTGATGCTGCGGCGAGCTTGCAAAGCGGGATATGCGAACGCGGATTGGCCGAGACAAGATCCGGACCTGTCGTCGATTCACGATACCCCGGAGTTCAAAGAGATGTTTCCCGGGCCAGGAGCGAAGGCTTCGTGAAGCGAATGGGACGCCGTTTACGGTACGGATTGCTCTACGGATGATGGTTTTCTTGCGGCCGCAGGAAATTTTGCTGCAAACGGTGTAGACGAAACCGTTGCACATGGTTCAATATCGATTCTTACGCCGGGACGAACGCCGGCCCGGTGGTCTCCATGGATGAATCGGCCAAGCTGAATCGCCTTGCCCACGAACTCAACAAACACCTAATCCTCCCCGAAGCCGAACTGGTAGACACCGAGCGGTTGGATCGCTGGCTGACCACGCTGGTTCATTATTCCGCAAGCGACTTGCTGTTAGTGCAGGGAACCCCCCCGTGCATGAGGGTGGACGGCGAAGTGCGGCGCATCGAGACCGCGAACCTGGATGGGCCGGAGATTGAGGGCGTGGTGATTCCGGCGCTCACCGCGCACGCATTGCGGACGTACCGCGAACACATGATCTGCGATTCGTCGTACCAGATTTCTGGAGTGGGAAGATTTCGAGTCAACCTGCATCGCGAGCAAGGACGAGCGGCGGCAACGATTCGGGTCTTGCCGACGCGGGTGCCAACATTGCGTGAATTGAATCTGCCGCCGGGCATTGAGGCGTTGGGCAGGTTACCGCGGGGCCTGGTGCTGATTGGCGGTCCGGCCGGTTCCGGGAAGTCGACGACATTGGCAGCGTTGATCGACGACATCAACCGGCGCGAAGCGCGGCATATCGTGATTATCGAGGATCCAATCGAATACGAGCATCATCACGCACGCAGCGTGATTGAGCAGGTGGAAGTGGGCACGGACGCACCGGATTTTCCGACGGCGCTGCGAGCGGCGTTACGGCAGGCCCCGGATATCATCGTGGTAGGCGAAATGCGCGATACCGAGACCATGCGCATCGCGGTGGCGGCGGCAGAGACTGGGCACCTGGTGCTGTCCACTATGCACACCGCCGATGTGGCCTCGACGATTGGGCGAATCTCCGATTCGTTCCCGCCGGAACGGCAAAATTCGATCCGCCAGGAACTGGCAATGGCGCTTTCCGCGGTGCACACGCAGATTTTGCTGCCGCGGCGAAGCGGCGGGCAGATTCCGGCGGCGGAGCTGCTGATGGTCGGTTACGGCGCGCGCAATTGCATCCGGCGCAACGCGTTGCAGCATCTGCGACAGGAAATCACCATCACCAAGAAAAAGGGCTCGTTCACGCTGGAAGAGTCACTGGCCGAGTTGATTCACCAAGGGCACATCGAGCGCGAAGAGGCCGAGCTTCGTGCGATTCACCCGGATGACCTAGAAGTGTTACTTAGATCTTCGCTGCAAAAGCAGAAATCTTCGGCCGCGCACGCCTGAGCAAATCCCACCAATTGGCGTCCCATTGAGCCGGCAAACTCGATTTTCTTGACGTTGTTGAAGGAAATGAGTAGTCTCTCGGGGCTGTAGTCCGGGTGGTCCCGAAAAGTTCGCCTAAAGGTTAGGCACCCCCAAAATTCGCAAATGGAGGTTTGCAGCGATGAAACAACCCAGCCGTTCTTTGTTCGGAGTGTGTCTGATGTTGCTAGTTTGTGGTTCTGCCTTAGCGCAGGCACCGCCTAAAATCCTGGTGATCCAGAGAGAGTTCACGAAGCCGGGAAAAGGCGGCGCGATACACGACAAGACGGAAAGCGCTTTTGCGCAAGAATTTACCAAGGCGAAGGTCCCGGTGGTGTACCTAGGAATGAACGCGCTTTCCGGCAAGGCGCGGGTCCTGTTCATGTCTTTCTACGAATCTTTTGACGCGTGGGAAAAAGAGGTCGCCTCGGTCAACAAGAATGAGACGCTCTCGGCCGCTTTGGATCGGCTGAACGTGGCTGACGGAGAACTCCTGGAATCGACGGACCAAGCGGTGTACACGCTGCGGAACGATTACAACTTTAATCCGAAGGCAAATAATCCGCACCGCCGTGCTTTGGAGGTCCTGGTATTTCACGTCAAGCCGGGGCATTACAAAGAGTGGGATGAACTGTTGAAATTGGTGTTGGCCACCTACGGCAAAGCGATCCCCGAAGCACATTGGGCCTGCTTCGAGAGTATGTTCGGCGCGCCCAGCGGCACCTTTATTTTCCTTACCGCGATCGACCACGCATCCGATATCGATGCCTCGATGCTGGATGACAAGAAGTTTGCGGAAACGCTTGGCCCCGACGGTTTGACGAAGTTGGGAGAGTTGGAAGCGGCGTCAGTGGAATCGTCCGAACAGCAGCTGTTTGTCTACAACCCGCGGTTGAGTCACCCGTCGGAAGAGTTCCTGAAGGCTGACCCGGACTTCTGGAGTCCAAAGCCGATGGCCCCGAAGGCACCAGCGAAGAAGAAGGAAGCGGCGGCGCCAGCGCAGTAGTCAGGCGGGAACAAACGAACGGCGCGTGGACGAGTGGTACCGGCAAGACCACCGGCTTCGCGCCGTTTTATTTTATTCGGCGAGTGCAGCCGGTGGTGGCGGTTGGCGGAGGCTGGCGACGACCAGCTTGATTTCTTCGAAGGTAATTTCTTCGGGCAGAGCATCTTTGAGAGCTTTCAGGCGGTTGGTGCCTAGGGTGCGACAGGCTTCGGCGATTTGCGTGTAGGTTTGAGGCGGCATCCAGTTTGGCTGGAATTGGGCTTCGCCGGCCTCGATAAGTTCAGCGATCAGGGAAACTACTGTGGAGACATTGCGGCCACGAACGCGAGCGATGTCCTCGAAGGTGTGGCCCTGGGCCAGAAGTTCGATGGTTTCCCGTGCTGGAGCGGAAGCGGGTGGTTTGGCGCGCCAGTCGATGGTAGGACGGGTGCCGGCAGCGAAACGACCGAGGGCCGCCAGGACGTCGATCCCAAAAGCGGCGAGCTTCTTTTCGCCGAAGCCGGAAACGCGGCGCAGCTCGTCGAGAGTGGTCGGCCGAGCGCGGCACAAGGCTTCCAGCGATGAATCAAACAAAACGGTAAAGGCGGCGACGTCCAGGCGCTTGGCGGCGTCGCGCCGCCACTGCCGCATGTACTCGTAAAGCTGGTCGTATTCAGATTTCGGTTCGCCCGGAAGCGACGCTTGTTGGCGGCTGTCTAGCGAAGTCGAGGAACTCATATAGGCGGCGTCGCGGTCGTAGGTGAAGGTTTCGGCAGAGTCGGGAGAGGCCTTGTAGAAAGGTGCACCGCGGCGGCGACGTCGCGAGCCGTGGCGCGTGCGTGCAACCTTGATCTGGATGTCGAGCCAGTCGGGCATGCCGCGGCAGACATCACATTCGCCACAGCCTTTCCACTTGGGAGTTTCACCGAAGTACCGGCACACCTGAAGCTGGCGGCATTGTGGAGTGTCTACGAAGCTTTGGATGTCGCTGAAGCGTTGGCGAGCACGCAGCATCTCCTGATGGTCGCCGATCTGATCGATGAAATATTTTTGCAGCATGAAGTCGCGCTTCTGCCAAAGCAGGACGCAATCTGCGGGCAAGCCATCGCGACCAGCACGGCCCGCTTCCTGGTAATACTGTTCGACACCCTTGGGAAGACCGAGATGAATCACGGCCCGAACGCTGGGCTTGTTGATGCCTAATCCAAAGGCGATGGTGCCGACCAGGACGCGCACTTCATCGGCCATCCATTTTTCCTGATTGGCGCGGCGCTCGGCGTTGCCCATTTTTCCGTGGTAGCCAACCGCGGTAATGCCTCTCTGCTCCAGGTTGTGAGCGACTTCTTCCACGCGAGCGATGGTGGGCGCATAGACGATGATGCTGCCTTGGGGCGTGCGGCGTACGGTTTCCAGCAGGAGATTGTCCTGGGTTTCGGCGCTGGAGAGCTTGATGATGTAGCGCAGATTGGGGCGGTGAAAGCTGGCGATATGACGATACGGCTCGCGGAGCTGAAGCTGGGTGATGATGTCGTGGCGGACGCGCTGGGTGGCGCTGGCGGTGAAGGCGGCGATGGGATGGTCGGGAAAAGTTCTGCGCAGACGGCTGAGCTGGCGATATTCGGGACGGAAATCGTGCCCCCATTCGGAGATGCAGTGGGCTTCATCGATGGCGAAGAAAGAAATGGGAATGGTCTTGAGCCATTCTGCGGCGCTGTCCAGAGCGACACGCTCTGGCGAGAGGTAGAGGAGACGAAATTCGCCACCGACGGCGCGACGGTGAATGTCGGCGCGGGTGCTCTGCGGAGTGGAGCTATTGAGGGAGGCGGCCGGGATGCCCATTTGGGTGAGTTGGGCGATTTGGTCCTGCATCAGGGCGATCAGGGGAGAAATGACTACGGCGGTCTTGCCATGTGCGAGGGCGGCAGGGAGTTGGTAGCAGAGAGATTTTCCGCCGCCGGTGGGCATGATGACGCAGGCGTCGCGACCGGCGGCGATGCTGCGGACGATTTCTTCCTGGCGCGGACGGAAGGAATCGTAGCCCCAGTAGCGGCGAAGGGCTACATGAAACGGACAGGAGCTGGATGCAACGGCTGTACTCGGGATTTGCGGAGCCTCCATGAGGTAAACGCATTTCGCTGCACATTCCCCTCGCCAGGCGAAATCAGCTTCGTCGAGGAGGTCTGGCGCCGGGACAAAAGAGGCGGCGGCAGGAAACGACGCTAAACGCGCTATCTTCGCTTTTGGTTCGCTCCATGTCAACTGTCGCTGCAAATTTTGTCGCTGCAAATTGTCGCGACCTCCAGATTGGGAGCGTGCAAAAGGCGGAAAATTGATGATTCGACGGATTCATCGACTGCAGGTTGCGGCACCCCTGCGCGGGTGCGATACTTCGAGTTCACGACGGTTGATGCTCGTTGAGATCGAGGGGGTTTCATGGCGCTGAGGGATAGCTGGATCGAGAAGCGGGAGGCGAAGCAGGGGGCTGGCCGCATCGTGCCGGAGAACGGAGCCGCCAACGGCGATGCTGGGACCAGCAGTGCAAGCAGCGCCAGCCATGGGAACGGAAACGGAGCGCACGTCCCGCACCAGCGTAACATGTCGCAGATGCATCTGGCGCGGCTGGCAGTCATCACCGAAGAGATGGACTATGTGGCAAAACGGGAGCGGCTGGAGCCAGAGCTTGTTCGCAGTGAAGTGGCGCGGGGACGGTGCATCATCCCGGCGAACATTCATCACCGCAACCTGGAACCGATGGCGATCGGGATCGCGACGAAGTGCAAGATCAACGCAAATATTGGGAATTCGGCGACCAGCTCAAATATCGATGAGGAGCTGAAAAAACTGCACCATGCGGTGCATTACGGCGCCGATACGGTAATGGACCTAAGCACCGGCGGAGACATTCCGACGATCCGCAAGGCGATTATCAATGCGTCGCCAGTGCCTGTAGGGACGGTGCCGGTGTATGAGGCGATTTCGCGGGTGCGACGGCCGGAAGATCTGACGTTTGAGCTGATGAAGGAAGTGATCGAAGAGCAAGCCGAGCAGGGCGTGGATTACATGACGATTCACGCGGGAGTGTTGCGCGAGCACGTGCCGCTGGTGCGCAAGCGGATTACCGGAATCGTCAGTCGCGGCGGATCGCTGATGGCGCACTGGATGGAGCATCACAAGAAGCAAAATTTTCTGTACGAACGGTTCGATGAGATTTGCGAGATTTTCAAAAAGCACGATGTCAGTTTTTCGCTGGGGGACGGGCTGCGTCCGGGGTGTATTGCAGATGCCAGCGATGAGGCGCAATTCTCAGAGCTCAAAGTGTTGGGCGAGCTGACCACCAAAGCGTGGAAGCACGATGTGCAAGTGATGATCGAAGGCCCGGGACACGTTCCGCTGGATAAGATCAAGGAGCAAGTGGATAAGGAGATGGAATGGTGCTACGAGGCGCCGTTCTATACGTTGGGACCGTTGGTGATCGACATCGCGCCGGGCTACGATCACATTACCAGCGCGATTGGCGCGGCGATCATCGGATGGCACGGCGCGTCGATGCTCTGCTACGTGACGCCGAAGGAGCATCTGGGCCTGCCTAATTCGGAGGACGTGAAGCAGGGCGTGATCGCCTATAAGATTGCAGCTCATGCGGCAGACGTGGCGCGGCACCGGCCCGGAGCCCGTGACCGCGACGACGCGTTGAGCTATGCGCGATTCCTATTCGATTGGAACAAGCAGTTCGAGCTTTCGCTGGACCCCCCGACCGCCAAAGCCATGCATGACGAGAATTTGCCCGACGACTTTTACAAGGAAGCGAAGTTCTGCTCGATGTGCGGGCCGAAATTTTGCTCGATGAACATCACCCAATTGGCAGACGCCGAGGGTGGGCACGATCAGACCGAGCGTAAGCAGAAATTCGTGGAACTTCTCGCCAAGGTGCAAAGCGCGTAAATTCAAAGGCTAGGAATCTCGAACTTTGGCTTAGGCAGCAGTAACTTCTTGCGCATCCTGGGTATTCCCCTGAATTGTCCTGACCTACGACCTTGCTAGAATCTTAGATATCTCTTACGAGACCCGGGCCCACGCCGGTTCAAGTGAGGACTTATGGAAGCCACCCCAAGAGGCTATTCGGTCCTGGTTGCGGACGACTCTCCGGTGTACCGCAAGCTGGTGGAGCATGCGCTGGAGTCCGAGCCATGTTCGCTAATCTTCGCGAGGACCGGCCAAGAAGCGATCGATCTTTTCCAGAAGCACCTTCCTTCCATGGTGATCACCGACTGGATGATGCCGGATTTTTCCGGAGTTGAATTGTGCGAGCGGATTCGTGCGGTCGCTAAACGCGGCTGTACCTACATCATTGTGCTGACCGGCAAAACCGAAAAGGATGGCCTGGTAAAGGGGCTGGCTGCCGGGGCTGACGACTACCTGACTAAGCCGTTTGATCGAAGCGAATTGTTGGCGCGCATCGGGGTAGGGCTGCGAAATGTGGCGCTGCACCGCGAGATCGAGGGTAAGAATCGCCAGCTGGAAGAATTAGCACATACCGATGTATTGACCGGGCTGGCGAACCGGCGGGCTATCGAAGACTGGGCCAACCGGCAGCTTCGTGGTGCGGCGCGGCACGGTTTCCCGCTGTGGGTCGTTCAGTCGGATTTGGATAATTTCAAGCGGATCAACGATACCTACGGCCACGATGCGGGAGACACGGTGCTGCGGAAATTCGCGGAGCTCTTGCGAAATCATACCCGGGCATCGGACATTTCCGGGCGCATGGGCGGCGACGAGTTTCTGCTAGTGATCACCCACATCAACGAGGAGCAGATCCGGTTGACCGTGGAACGTTTGCGCGAGCAGTTCGCCGCGTCCCGATTCAGGTTCGAAGGCGCTTCGACGCAAGCAACGGCGAGCTTTGGGGTTGCGGGATTTCTGGGTCGGGCCACGCCGGATTTGGCAGCGCTGGTCAAGCAGGCGGATACCGCGCTTTATGCGGCGAAAGCGGCCGGCGGCAATCAACTTCAGGTGGCGGTTGCCAAAGAGATCACCACGTAAGGCACGTCTGGCGCGGGTCGCGGCGTGGGGATACCGCCGAAAATTTCCGAGCAAGACGCTGTGCGCAAAAGGCTTCAGCCGGTATACTCCGCGAAATAGGCATCCTAACGTGTTGGTGAAGATCTGAGTCGCGCTGGGTGTACGACTCCGGGGTTGTTTGTCGAAGGAGCATCATGGCGTTTGTTCGAGCGGCGGCGGTGGCGGACATTCCCGTTGGGACCATCAAAGCCGTGCCGGTGGGGAGTAAGGTCGTCGCGGTGGCGAACGTGGGCGGCCAGGTGTACGCCATCGACAATACCTGCGTGCACCGGGGAGGACCGCTGGCGGACGGCCTGCTGCAGGGCCAAGTGGTGACTTGTCCGTGGCATGGTTGGCCGTATGACGTAACCACTGGGAAGCTGGCCCAAAATGGGGCGATAGGCGTGGCCTGCTATCGAGTCGAGGTGCGAGGCGCAGATGTATACGTGGACACTGAGTGATTCCGGCTGGTACGCTTAAGCTGAAGATATGATCCTTATTATCAGCGACATGCGTGATTAATCGGCCGAGTTCCGAGCTTCCCGCGCCAGTTAGAAGGCTTGCCGCTTCCCCGTAGAATGAACCTAAGATAGCTTGGGCTCGCCCTATGGCCGGAGTTACTTAGCCGTGAACCTAGGGTCTGAGGAAAAGGCCGCAATAGCCTCCAAGTCTCACATTTTGTTTCGTTTTTTGGGGACTGACGTGTATAGTCCCCTTCGATTCCGCAATGGCGATTCCGACTTCGCAACGAAACTACTGGATTTTCAGCGCCGACCCGCACAATTACCACTGGGATACGCTCTTTGTGAAGGGCAAAGAGATGTGGCGGGGCGCGTCTGGTAAGCAGGATGCCATCCGCGCGCTCAAGCAGGTGCGCAAGGGGGACCGGATCCTGTGCTATCACTCGGCACCGGAGCGATCGTTGTATTCGATCGCGGAAGTGACCCGGGACCCCTATCCGGATCCTTACGACACCAAGGAAAAGAACCTGGTGGCCGATCTCCGGGCTTTCGAACGGCTTCCCCGGCAAATTGCGCTGACTGAACTGCGATCCAACCCCCGGCTAAAGAAAGTCAAGATGCTGAAAAACGTGCGATTACTGATTTCGTCGATCACCGACGCCGAGTATCAGGAAATCCTCCGAATGGCTGGGATTGTGGCCATGCCGGGAATCCCCCTGCCGTAGAAGGAAGCCGCTCATCTTGCGGTGTGTAAGCGTCGACGCCGGTCGGTTTGGCCTACGCGGGAATGGGCAGCGGCTTTAGCCGCGGAACACCGACACACAGCGAGAGGGTACATGTTCTGGTCCTGCGTTCCGGTAATCATCGCAACGCTCTGTCTCACTATGACCGTCTCGCCCAGCAAGATGGCGTCGCCTCAAAGTTCGAAAGCGGACGACTGGATGAACGATATTGCCTCCGGCAAGACTCGAGTAGTCGATCTTACCTACGCAATCAGCGACAAGCTGGTGCCATGGCCGACCGATAAGAGATGGTTCGACGCCGAGCCACATGCTACGTTCGAAAGGGACGGCTATTTCACCCGAAGCTTCTGGATGCTGGAGCATTACGGCACTCACCTGGATGCCCCCATCCACTTTCCACCCGGAACAATTCCGGTCGACAAAATCCCGGTCAAGCAATTGTTCGGGGCGGGCGCGGTGATCGATGTCCGCGAAGAATCAGATAAGAACGCGGACTATCTGTTGACGGTGGAGCGCGTCGAAGAGTGGGAGAACCAGCACGGCCGGATCCCGGCGGGGTCGATCGTGCTGCTCCGGACCGGATGGGCCTCGCGATGGCCAGACGCCGGTAAGTACAGAAATCAAGATGCTAAGGGGAAGATGCACTTTCCAGGTTTCTCAGCGGAAGCGGTAAACGCCTTGCTGCAACGAAAGGTGAATGGACTTGGATGCGACACGCTTAGCGTCGACTACGGAGCGTCGGAGGATTTTGCAGTGCATCACCTAGCGCTGGGAGCGGGGCTATTTAACCTGGAGAATCTGGCCGACTTGAAGGATCTCCCGGAAGCGGGAGCCTTTGTGATCGTTGCGCCCATCAAGCTGGAAGGCGGATCGGGTGGCCCAGCTCGGGTGTTTGCGCTCTTGACGGAGTAAACAGCTTAGTGGATCTAGTTCGTTTGCGGATTGTTGGGAATGCCATAGTTTCCCTAAACAACATTTCCGTCGGTTCAAGCGTCTCATCGGTGTTCCTCAGGTGAATGAATGAAAAGAACAGCGCGAATCGCGATTCTCATCTCGATGGTGTGTGCTTTTTTGGTTCTAGGAAATGTCCAAGGTCAACAGCAACAGTATCCGGTGGCGACACGGACGCTGAAAAATGGAATGAAAGTGCTGGTGCAGACCGACCACAGCATTCCAAACGTGGCGCTGTACATTTTTTATCGGATCGGTTCGCGCAACGAGCGGCCCGGAACGACGGGAATATCTCACTTCTTCGAGCACATGATGTTTAACGGAGCGAAAAAATACGGGCCGGGCGACCTGGATAAGGTGATGGAGTCTAACGGAGGCTCGAACAATGCGTACACCACACGCGATGTCACGGTGTACCAAGACTGGTTTCCGAAGTCGACGATGGAATTAATTTTCGATATGGAGGCGGACCGCATTCGCGATTTGAGCTTCGATCCCCAAAAGATTAAATCTGAACGCGAGGTAGTGGCGTCGGAGCGACGGCTGTCGGTCGATAACGAGAACAACGGAGTGCTGGACGAACAATTGTGGGCGACGTCGTACATTGCGCATCCGTACCAGTGGCCGGTGGTTGGATGGATGAGCGACATCGAGCACTGGACGATGGAAGATCTCAAGCATCACTTTGCGATGGGCTACGCCCCCAATAACGCGACGATGGTAGTTGTCGGAGATGTTTCGGCGGAGGAAGTGTTTCAACTTTGCGAGAAGTATATCGAACCGATTCCGTCGCACGCGCTGCCACCGCCGGTGACCACGGTGGAACCGGAACAACTGGGGGAGCGGCGAGTGATCGTTCATAAAGAGTCGGAACTGCCGCTGCTGATGCTGGGGTACCACGTACCAAAGACGAACAACCCGGATTTTTATGCGCTCAATATCTTGCGGGTGATCTTATTCAGGGGAGAGAGTTCGCGGATGTACCAGCGACTGGTGGATAAGGATCAGATTGCGCTGGATGTTACGTCAATGGTCCAGCCGGCGTTTGATCCGCTGATGATCGAAGTGATTGCGCAGCCGAAGCAAGGCGTGGACCCCCAAGCGTGCGAAAAGGCAATTTACGAAGAGCTGGAGAAAACCAAGAGCGCGGCCGTAAGCGATACCGAATTGCAGAAAGCCAAGAATATCCGATTGGTGGAATTTTACCGGCAGATGCAGACCATCAACGAACGCGCGAATACCATTGGGACGTATGAAGTATTTTTTGGAGACTACCGGCAACTTTTTGATGTTGCCAAGAATTATTCAGCGGTGACCAAGGAAGACGTGCAGCGAGTGGCACAGCTTTATTTCGGGGCGAATAACCGAACGGTGGCGACGCTGATACCCGATAGTGGAGAGAAGGCCCCGCAATGAGGCAGTGGCGGATGGGGCGGAGACCGCTCCCGGTGATGGCCATGGTTTCGTTGGTTTCTTTCCTCAGTGGGACTGCGTCTGCCGATACCCTGCGGCTGCCACCGCACGAAAAGATGGTATTGAAAAATGGTCTGACATTGCTGGTGATGGAGAAGCGCGGAGTGCCGCTGGTGAACATCTTCGCGATCGTCAAGACCGGCGCAGCCGCAGACCCGCCGGGAGAAGAAGGTCTGGCGGCTGCCGCCGCGGGTTTGTTGCGCAAGGGCAGCAAGAATCGCACCGCGCAACAGTTTGCGGCCGACCTGGATTACATCGGCGGAACGTTTGAAGCCGATTCGGGCGCCGACTTTACCGGCATCGCGGAGGAATTCCTCACCAAGGATGCCGCGAAAGGGCTGGAACTGTTTGCGGAAGCGCTGATGCATCCGATGTTTCCACCGGATGAGGTAGAAAAATTTCTGGCGCAAGCGCTGGACGGAGTAAGAGCGGAGAAAGACGATCCGCGATCGGTGATGTTGCCATATTTCAATGGCTACTTGTACGGGACACATCCTTACGGGCGGCCGGCGGGAGGCGATGAAATCTCGCTGAAGAAGGTCGGGCGCGACGCGGTGGCTCATTTTTACCAGAGCTATTACGCACCGGGAAATACGATTGTAGCGGTGGCCGGAGATTTTGACGCGGCGGAGATGAAAAATCGACTTGAGGATGTGCTGGGCGGATGGCCGGCGCAGGCGGTGAAGAGCGGGGCGATTCCCCCCGCTCCGATAGTCAAGGGAAAGCGCTTGTTGGTGGTTGACAAGCCCGATTCAACGCAGACCTATTTTGCGATTGGGAATACCGGAATTGCGGAGAACGACCCGGATCGAGTGGCCGTTCGGGTGGTGAACACTGTTTTTGGCGGCAGTTTTACCTCGGAGTTGAACGAGGCCCTGCGAGTGGAAGCGGGTTACTCCTACGGAGCGGAATCGTTCTTCGATGAACGGAAAGTGGCGGGCCCGTTCGCGATTTTTAGTTTCACCAAGAATGAGACCACCACGCCGGCGATCGATCTAACCTTGCAAGTGCTGGATAAGCTGCATAAGGAAGGGCTTTCGGCCAAACAACTGGCGTCGGCGAAGAGTTACCTGAAGGGGCAATTTCCGCCGGAGATCGAGACCTCCCGCCAATTGGCGCAGATCATCGCGGCGCACGAGTTTTACGGCTTGGGAGATGATGAGGTGAACGATTTCGAAGCGCGGGTGGATGCGGTGACGCCCGAAATGGCGAAGCAGACGATCGCGAAACACTTTCCAGCCGAGAATCTGGTCTTCGTACTGATCGGAAAAGGAGCTTCGATCGGTCCGGCCGTCCAGAAATACGCTCCGAAACAAGACTCACGGAAGATCAGCGATCCGGGCTTTTGGCCGGCCCCTTAGAACAAAAGGCCGTGCGCGCAGGCTGGATCGGCGCCAGCAATTTGATTATCGGGATTTCGAGAACAGCCAGGGAAACAGCTTGGGCTCGTCGTAGGCGCGATCCCAGGAGACGTGTTTCACGCCAGGGTATTCGGTATAGTGCACTTCGCCGCCTAACGCTTTCATAGCTGCATTCATCCGCTGAGATTCGGTGACGGGGACGACATCGTCATCGGCGCCGTGGAATATCCAAACCGGAATTTTGCCCACCTTGGCGGCAGCATTGGCGTAGGATTGCGGCTGATCTGGCGGGGTGAGCTTGATCAGATCAGGATCGGTTTTATAGGCGTGTTCGGGAGGGCGAATGCCGCCACAAATTACGATCATGGCGGCAAACCTGTTCGGGTATTTACCGGCGATGAACCAGCTGCCGTAACCTCCCATGGAGAGTCCGGTGAGATAGGTGCGGGCAGGATCGCCGTGGAATTCCTTTGCGGCAGCATCCAACGATTGGATGGCGACATCCTCCATCGGCGACTGAATCCACCAAATGTTCTTGCGGCATTGAGGCATAACCACAATGGCATTGAAGCGGCTGCGGTCGACGCGAATAGCGGTACCGATACCAACGTCGGTCTGGTTCAAGCCATCGTCGCCGCGCTCTCCAGCGCCGTGAAGGAAAAGAATGATAGGCCACTTCTGATGGGGGTTCCAGGTATCGGGGACAAAGACCTGATATTTGTAAGAGGTTCCCTGAACGTTGACGACCCGGTCGAGAAAACCGGTATCGGCCTTTTTGGCGAGAGCGGGGTTGATATTAAGGGACATTAAGAAAAAGAACAGGAAAAACGCCCGCAGGCCAGTCGACACGAGAACCTCCCAAACTTGGACTTTAGCATGATATGCAAAGTCGTTCGTGGGGTCTTAGGAAAGCCTGAGTCAAGCGCCGTGATACCGTAACCCAACGAGAGACAAATGCCGGAACTTCCTGAAGTCGAAACCGTGGCGCGGGGACTGCGCAGAACCATTGTCGGACGCCGAATTCTATCGGTTTGGCTGGGCAAGACCGATTTCATCGATGATCCCGCCGCGGTGGAGCAGTTTCTGCCTGGGCGGCGGATCGAAAGCGTAGAGCGTTACGGAAAGTTCATGCTGCTACGGCTCTCGGCATCGATGACCGCGCAGGCCGATGGAGACCGCGGCGAACCGGAAGAAGATGGGGCGTCACTGCTGGTTCATTTGGGGATGACTGGTTCGCTGGCGCCGAGTCTGGCAGATCAGCCAGCGGGAAAACATACCCACGTGCGGATGCAGCTCGATGACGGGAGGGAATTGCGATATACCGACCCGCGACGCTTTGGGCGCATCGCGCATCTGGCGGCGGGAGCACTGGCGCAGGTGCTGAGTCAGTTCGGAGCTGATCCACTGGAAGTGAGCAAGCAAGAGTTTGCGCAACGATTGCGATCGAGAAAGGCGCGAATCAAGGCGCTGTTGCTGGACCAGAGAGTGATTCGCGGGGTCGGGAATATTTACGCGGACGAGAGTTTGTGGCACGCAAAAATTCATCCAGAGCGATTGGGATCGAGCCTGAGCGCGGAAAGCGCGGAACATTTGCGGGGGGAGCTGCGAAAGGTTCTGGAGCGGGCCATCGCGATGCGCGGCTCGTCGATCTCCGATTTTCTTGACGCCGATGGCGAGCCAGGGGATTATCAGCGGCACCATCACGCGTACGGCAGGACCGGGAAAGCTTGCCATCGATGCAAAACGCCGATTCGGCGTGCGGTGTTTGCCGGGCGCAGTACCCATTTTTGCCCGAAGTGCCAGCCGGCGCCACGTAGCCGACGCGGTAAGCGTGGCAAGAAAAAGCGCCTGCGGCGGTGAGTAACGTCGAGGCTCTGGGCGCCGCGGAAGAAATCGTTCACAGGGGAAAATGATGGATTCACGTCGACTGATGTGGTGTGCCCTAGGATGTGCCCTGGTGTGGCTGGGGGTGCGCGAAGTAGCGGCGCGACCATCTCCCAATGGCGCCGATGCCAAGGCCGCACTTGCTCCGGTGGACGCACGGATCCTGGCGGAGATTCGTGACCACAGCGAGGCGATGGAGAATCTTGAATATTTGTCGGATGAGATTGGCCCGCGGTTGACCGGCTCTCCCCAGTTGAAACGCGCGAACGAATGGACGCGCGACATGTTCAAGAAATATGGGCTGACCAGCTCGCATCTGGAGCCGTGGACGATTGCGCGCTCGTGGACTCGGGGAACGGCGCGGGCGCGGATGGTGATCCCAACGGAACATATGCTGACGATTGCGGCGGCGGGCTGGTCGCCAGGCACGCCCGGCGTGGTGCAGGGACCGGTGGTCTACTTCGATGCAAAGAAAAAGGAAGATTTCGCGAAATTTCACGGCAAGCTGAAGGGTGCGATTGCGATTTATCAAGAGCCGGTCAGCCTGTCTCCGCCCAAATCTGCCGATCCCTATCTGGAAATTCTGCATCCGATGCAGGAACCACCGCCCAAGATCGGGGACCCAGCCGTGCCTGATCCGTACAGCGCGTACCTGCAAGCCGCCAAAGAGCGGACACAATTTTTCAAGGATGAGGGAGTTGCGGTGGTGCTGCGCGACTCCAACAAGCCGCACGGCTTGCTAAATATGTCCGATGTAAGCTTGGAAAGATACGGGATTGGCCTGATTCCTTCGGCATTTATCACCGGGGAAGGGTACCGGATGATTTTCCGGATGGTGAAGCGCGGGCCGGTGCGGCTGGAAGTGGAGATGAGCAACACATTCGGGAATCGGCCTAGCGAGGTCTACAACACCGTGGCGGAGATTCGCGGGTCGGAAAAGCCGGACGAGACGGTCATCGTCGGGGGACATCTGGACTCTTGGGACTTAGGAACCGGGACAACGGATAACGGCACCGGGTCCATGGCGGTGCTGGAGGCCGCGCGTGCTTTGGCAAAGCTTGACGTGAAACCCAAGCGGACAATCCGCTTCGTGTTGTTCACCGGCGAGGAGCAAGGCCTCTACGGATCGCAGGAATATGTGCAGGCACACCGGAACGAGCTGGATAAAGTTTCCGGCGTGTTGGTGCATGACACCGGCACCGGACGGGTGCTGGCGCTAGGATTGCACGATAACTATCAGGATCGCGAGTTGGTCGACCAGGTACTTTCGCCGCTGGATGAACTCAAGTTGCTGGAACCGAGCATGGAGCGCTCGTATGGAACGGATCATCTCTCCTTCGATGAGGTAGGGGTTCCGGGATTTTATTGCTTACAGGATATGGCGGAATACCGACTGACGCATCATAGCCAGTCCGACACATTCGATAAGGCGTGGAAGGAGAGTTTGGATCAGGGAGCGCAAGTGCTGGCGGGATGGGCATACAACACCGCGCAATTGCCGCAGATGTTGCCGCGCCGTCCGCTGCCATACCATCCGGCAGGGTCGGCAGGCGGAACGTCGCCGGAGGCGCTGAAGCCGGAAGATGCGGCCAACCCCGATCCAGTCGGTGAGATGGACACGAAGATTCTGCAGCAGGTGAAGGCCGATGGGGCGCAACTAAAGGCGGACCTGAGTTACCTGGCCGATCGGATCGGGCCACGACTCACCGGGTCACCCAGGTTGGAGGAAGCCAGTCATTGGACTGAAGAACAATTCAAGAACGCCGGGCTGGGAAACGCGCATCTGGAGCCATGGACGATTGAAACGTCGTGGACCCGCGGCCCGGCGACCGGCAACGTGGTTGCACCGGTACAACAAGTTTTGGAGCTAGGTGCCTTCGGATGGACGCCGGGAACAAACCACACCATCCGCGGATTGGTTGTTGGGATGAAAGCAGACCGGTTGGAGGATGTGCAGCAGTACAAAGGGAAGTTGAAGGGTGCGATCGTACTGCTCGGAGCGCCGGCAGAGCTGGTGCCACCGGAAAATCCGTTGCTGACCCCATTTGGTTGGATGTCGATTCCCATCGCGTTGCCCAAGCCGCTGGCCGAGTCCGGGAACCGGGAAGATTACCTACGAGTGCGAAGGGCGCAGTTGAAGATGATCGCGGAAGAGGGGCCGATGGCTGTGCTGGTGCCGTCGGACAAGTGGTACGACCTGCTGAGTATTTCGATAGCGCAGCGTGGGTACAAGCCCGCAGAAATGCCCGTGGCGGCGATTGCACGAGAGAATCACACGCTGCTGTGGCGACTGCTGGACGCCGGGCCGGTGCAAGTCGAGCTGAGTATTCAAAATTCGTTCAGCGACAAACCGGTGGAGGTGTACAACACCGTTGCAGAAATCCGCGGGAGCGAGAAGCCGGATGAAGTGGTGATCATCGGGGGGCATCTGGACTCGTGGGACTTGGGCACGGGAGCGACGGATAACGGTACCGGCTCGATGGCGGTCCTGGAAGCGGCGCGGGCGCTCCAAAAATTGAATGTGAAACCCAAGCGCACCATTCGATTTGTGCTGTTCACCGGCGAAGAGCAGGGCCTCAATGGGTCGAAGGCGTACGTAGATGCGCACAAAGATGAGATGGCGAAGATTTCCGGAATGCTGGTCGACGACAGCGGGACTGGAAAGGTGCTGACCATCGGGTTAATGGCGAATTACGGAGCGCGCGAAACCATGGATCGGATTCTGTATCCGCTGGCGAAGTCCAAGGACGTCCAACTGGCGGAGCCCAGTCTGCGGACCGAAGGCGGCTCGGACCATGTGTCTTTTGACGAAGTGGGCGTGCCCGGTTTCTGGTGCGTGCAGGACAACGTGGACTACGACCGGACCCACCATTCGCAAGCGGATACGCTGGACCGGGTGCGATGGGATGACTTGAGGGAAGGCGCACAAGTGCTGGCGGTGTTTGCCTACAACGTTGCGGAGTATCCGGAGATGATTCCACGGAAACCGGCGAAGAAGAAAAGCAGCGAGTAGAGCCTAACGCTTTTGGCGGATTGACAGAGTCCATGAGAGTGGTGGTGCAGCGAGTGAGCCGGGCGCGCGTGACCGTGCAAGGGCAAGAGACCGGAGGCATCGGCGCGGGGCTGATGATTCTGCTGGGAGTGGGGCGCGAGGATACCGCGAGCGTTTCTATGTCCATGGCGGATAAAGTCGCGAATTTGCGGATCTTTGAAGATGAACATGGAAAGATGAATCGATCGCTGCTGGACGTAAATGGCGGGGCGCTGGTGGTTTCGCAGTTTACGCTATACGGCGACACGCGCGGACAGCGGCGTCCCAACTTTTTGTCGGCGGCTCCTCCGGAGAAAGCGGTCGAGTTGTATGAGGCATTTAACACAGCACTGCGCGGGTTGGGAATTGAAGTGGCGACGGGAAAGTTTCAAGCGAGAATGGCTGTGGAACTTGTGAACGAAGGGCCCACTACGATTCTTTTGGATTCCGACAAAACTTTCTGATTTTCCAGGTTATACCGCTCAGATGAAATCCACATTCGGTAAAAAGGATGCGGTTGTGAAGGTGCGCCGAGCTGCTGCGAAGGATGCAGCACGGCTTGCGGAGTTGTCCGGACAACTGGGATATCCGGCGACAGCAGGCGAGATTAGAACGCGGTTCGGGAAATTGCGACGAAGCGGGTCGGATGCGGTCTTTGTAGGCCACGCGGGTAGCGAAGTGATCGGATGGGTCCACGTGAGTGTGTGCCATCTGCTGGAAGTGCCCACTCGGGGAGAAATCAACGCATTCATCGTGGCGGACGGACAGCGAAGTAAAGGCGCCGGGGCGCGGTTACTGCAAGCCGCGGAAGAATGGGCACGTTGGAAGAATTGCCAGCACATGTCGGTTCGCAGCAACGTGATTCGCAAGGCAGCTCACGCATTCTATGAACGGCACGGCTTCACGCATTACAAGACGCAGAAAGCATTCCGGAAAAGGTTAGAATGAGCTTGCTTTAGGCTGGCCAGCTGCGTTTCTCGCTGCGATATGGTGGCCCCGCCCGGTTGCTAGACTTCGTTGGTAACACCTGAGTACGCTGCCCCGCCCGGTTGGGCGGGTATTCCGGTTGGCTGTCGATTTTAATTTCGAGAAGTTCCGGCCAATCTTTCCCGGTCACAAGAATGCGGTGAGTCTTACGGTCATAAGCGATTCCATTCAGGACGTCTTCGGCTCCGTGCTGCTCCTTGGCGGAAAGCGACGTGAGATCGATCCAGGACAGGACGTGTCCGGAGTGCGGATCGATGCGGGCGATGCGCGGGGAATGCCAGACGTTCGCAAAGATTACGCCCTCGATGTACTCGAGCTCATTCAAATTTGCCACGGCTTCGTTGCCGGCGTAGACGTCCAGGGTCTTGGTGACCGCGAAAGTCGCCGTATCCAGAAAACGAAGCTGGTTCGAACCGTCGCTCATGATCAGCGATGTGTCGTCGTGAGTCAGGCCCCAACCTTCAGACTGGTACTTGAAATGTCCTCTCGGCTGGAAGGTTTCCAGGTCGTAGATAAACCCTAACTTGGACAGCCACGTAAGTTGATAGATTTTCCCATTAAAGAGGGTGAGGCCTTCGCCGAAGTATTCGGCCGGGAGACTTCTCTGCTGCACGACTTTACCCGTGGTTAGGGTCACCTTCCGCAGGGTGGATTGACCGCCTCTGCCGGTGCTCTCGTATAGGTAGCCACCGAAATATTCCAAACCCTGGGTGAAAGCGCTGGGATCGTGAGGATAGGTGTGCACCACGGTGGCACCAAAGACCGGAATGAGCTCAGGTTGATCGGTTCGCTGGGCGACGCGAAGTGCATGCGAAACTGTGGGGGAGCCAGCTGCGAAAGCAAGACCGAGGGCCGCAAGCAGTAGCATTAGGATCGCCGCGGGGCAGCGCGGGAAACGACGGCGAAAAGGGGCGGCGTCAGTCATGGGGGGCGCTGGTCACACCGAGGATGGCGCTCGGGAATTATCTCTGGAAACTTCTGAGAACGCGAGTTGGGACAACTATATCGCATTACGATACACTAGGCTAATGGCAGGCGAAGTCACGATTGCGGAGTATCGCGCGCTAGCCGAGCTGCGGTTGCGAATTCGCCATTTTCTGCTTCAGGGCGATACCGTGGCTCGCGCGGCCGGACTTGAGCCTCAGCAATATGTGTTGTTGCTCACGATTCGCGGGCTGCCGACAAACGAAGAAGGAACCATTCGGGCGCTGGCGGAGCGATTGGCACTGAAACATCACAGTACCGTCGAGTTGGTGGACCGGCTGGAGTCGCACGGATACGTGCGGCGTAACCGCGGGCGCGAGGACCGCCGACGCGTGGTGGTCTCGCTCCTGCCCAAGGGCGAGCGGTTGTTAGAGGATGTGGCGCGCCAGCGCATCGAAGAGGTGCGATCATCGGGGCACCAGCTGGCGCGGGCCATCGACCGGTTGCTGCAACCGCCGAAATCGCCGAATGGGGTGCGGCAGAAGGCATCCAAAAAAAAGGACGAGGTCAGGAAAACGGGCATTCCTAACAAAAGGCCGAAATAATGGCGGAAGTTGTACTCGCAGAAAACGCAAAAATAGTTGAACGGGTGCGCTGGTGGAACCTGCCAGCGCGGCAGTGGTCCTTGCTCCTAAAGGACCGCGAGGAACAGGTGTTTTTGGTTCTGACGCTGGGCATCGGAGCGCTGGTGGGGGCGGTAGTGGTTGCGTTCATCGTGCTGACCGAGAATTTTGGTAAGCGTATCGATCCGGCCGGTGCAGCGGGGTGGCGACGCATGGCAGCGCCGGTGATCGGTTCGCTGGCGATGGGTTATCTGTTGTTCAAGTATTTTCCGGATGCGCGAGGAAGCGGCGTACCGCAAACCAAGGCTGCGCTGTATGCGCGCGGCGGGCGCATTTCGCTGGCGACGGTCTTCGGTAAATTCTTCTGCACATCGGCCACGCTGGCCAGCGGTATCCCCCTGGGACGCGAAGGGCCGTCCGTGCAGGTGGGCGCGGGACTGGCATCGTTGCTGGGGCGGGCGTTGAAGCTAAGCCCGGAAAAAATCAAGGCGTTGATACCGGTGGGAGCCGCGGCAGCGATTGCCGCGGCGTTCAACACCCCACTGGCGGCGGTGTTGTTCGCACTGGAAGAGGTGGTAGGAGACTTGCACGCGCCGGTGCTGGGATCGGTGGTGTTGGCCTCGGCTACGTCGTGGGCGATGCTGCGGCTGCTGTTGGGGAATGATCCGCTGTTTAAGGTCCCGCAATATCAGTTGGTCAGCCCGTGGGAATTCGCGGTGTACGCGGTGCTTGGGGTATTGGGCGGGTTTGTATCCGTGGGCTTCACCAAACTACTGCTGTATTTGCGGACGAGGTTTCTACGGCTGCCGCGAAAGACCACATGGTTTCAACCGGCGGTGGGTGGAGTGCTGGTCGGGCTGATGGCGTGGTTCGTGCCGCAGACGCTGGGCGTAGGCTACAAGTATGTAGGCGACGCGTTAAATGGCGGGATGGCCGTCAAGCTGATGATTCTGCTGCTGGTGATGAAGTTCTTTGCGGTGGTGGTCAGCTATGCGTCGGGAAATGCCGGCGGCATTTTTGGCCCCGCGCTGTTTTTGGGAGCGATGTTAGGAGGAACCGTGGGCACCGCGGCGCACAGGTTTTTTCCAGGACACGTAGCCGCCCCGGGAGTATATGCCCTGGTGGGAATGGGAACGCTCTTCGCGGGCATTGTGCGAGCGCCGATGACTTCGGTGGTGATGATTTTTGAGACGACGCGGGATTACGCGGTGATTGTGCCGCTGATGATCTCCAATCTGGTGAGCTTCTTCATCTCCTCGCGGTTCCAGCCGCTGCCGATCTATGAAGAGCTGGCGCATCAGGACGGCATTCATCTGCCCACCTCAGAAACCAGGTCTCACGGCGATTCCAGACGGGTCATTCGCGCCATGCGCGTGGCCCCGGAGATTCTGAGCGGAACGATGACCGTGGAAGAGGCCGTTGAAAAGACCCGGGCGAGCAGCCTGCATGCCTACCCGGTTGGTGATGAACATGGGCTGATAGGGATGCTGGGCGTCAGTGAGCTGCAAAAAACACTCGGGAATGGCAACGGCGCGCGGCCGATCAGTGAGCTGGTGAAAGCAGGAGACTTCCCGCACTTGCATAGCGATCACTCCCTGATGGTCGCGTTGGAACGGATGGGCTCAACACACCTGGACGTGCTGCCGGTGGTGAGCCGCGGGGATGTACGCAAGCTGGAAGGGATCGTGACCCTACAGGATGTCTTGAACTTCTACGGAGTCGGCGGGGAAAAAGCACAAACCAGGAACGTCTCGCCCGCGGCCGCCTCGGAAACCTCCTCAACCGGTACGCCTGTCAGGTGAAAATATCTGTAGCTTACTTATAACCAGTGAGTTCACGTTCCAAGCCCGGCGATCCTTGCTGTTCAAAACGCTAGGTTCCTCGGTCTATGGAATAGATGTCCACCTCGTAGAAGTGGAGGTAGTTCCCTGGGGTATACCGGACTTCAATGTGGTGGGGCTTCCCGACAACGCAGGTGAAGCAGAGTCGCGAACGAAATCAAGTCGGCGCTTCGATGATCCCGCTTCGATGATCTAACGATATGGGTGGACAGTGGGGATGGAACCGAGCCAAAGGATTTGAGCGAAGCGATTCAAAATCGAACACTGGATCAATCTTATTGGGCGTAATTTGAGAAACTCGACCAGAACTGGCGGGCCGGCCCGCCGCCCAGGAGAAGAGACCCCGCGAAGGTGAAAAGACGATAGCTTAACTACTGCCATTGACTCTGTTTCCATCCGTGTGTTACCCATTAGGCCACGTTTTTTAGGCTGATCCGGGCACCGGCCAGACAAAACTGCATGGCGCCAGACACCAAGCACCTCGAAGTCACATTGGATACCCACGTGGAGAGCGTCAACCTCGCTGAGGAGATGTGTCTTCGGGTGGCCGAAGAAGCCGGATTCGGGGAAGACGACTGCTACCGGATCGGTATGTCGGTGCGTGAGGGTGTCATCAACGCTTTCCATTATGGAAATCAGGAAAAGCCGGAGAAGAAGATTCATCTAGCCGTGGACCTTACGCCGGATAAGTTGGTAATTCACGTACTGGATGAAGGAAAAGGGTTCAACCTGAGTTCGGTGCCCGACCCGCTGGCTCAGGAAAATTTGCTGAGTACGTCCGGACGGGGAATTTTTCTGATGCGCTCCTTCATGGACGACTTCGATGTGGTATCTGGACGGACCGGCGGTGCGGAAATCATCATGTCCAAGAAATTGCCGTCAGGGAACAGCCAACCGAATGGGCAGGGCGGATCTGGCGACCGCGATGCGACGCCGCGACAGGAACTGTAAGTTCGAAACCGATGGATTTGCGAGTCACATACCGGGATGCGGGGCCGATCACTGTCGTCGACATCGGGGGCCGGATCACTTTGGGGGAAGGCAGCGCGCTGCTGCGCAAGACCATTCGCGACCTATTGGAAGACCAGCGAGTGAAGATTCTGTTGAATTTGGCGGACGTGAATTACATCGACAGCTCTGGAATCGGTGAGCTGGTCAGTGCCTTTACCACCGTCAAAAACCGCGGGGGGGATCTGAAACTGCTGCACTTGACCAAGAAGGTTCATGATCTTCTACAGCTGACCAAGCTGTTTACCGTTTTTGATGTGTATTCGGATGAGCGTACCGCTCTCGGTAGCTTCCGCTGAAACTAAGGCCGGCATTTCCGACCTGGCTGTAGCAATCGTCGCGGGCTTTGCGGCAAACTCTTCGCGGTGAATTCTGAATCTCAAAACGCGTGGATTGTGGAACGCGCCAAGTCGTTGGGCTTCGATCTATGCGGAGTGGTGCGCGCAGCAAAGTTTCCAGAGTTGGCGCGCACCCCGGAATGGCTGGATCGGGGTTACGCGGGCGAAATGCGCTACCTGCACGATCCACGGCGAACCGACCCGCAAACTGCTATGCCGCAAGTTCGCAGCGTGATCGTGTGTGCGGTGAATTACAACACAGCGCACGCGAAATCGACGGAGATAGGCGTTGAGACTAAGGATGATTCCGGCCCGCGTGGCTGGATTTCGCGATATGCGTGGGGTGGCGATTACCACGAGGTGCTCCGCAATCGGCTCGAGGCTTTGGCTGCATACTTGTGCGAGCGCTTTGGTGAGGGCTTCGACGCGCGGGTGTACGCCGATACCGGTCCAGTGCAAGAGCGCATCTTGGCAAAATATGCGGGACTTGGCTGGCTTGGAAAGAATACTCTGCTGCTGAATCAGCACATGGGGTCCTGGATGTTTTTGGGAGCGGTGCTGACCAACCTGGATTTGCAGCCCACCTTGACCGAAGCACAGCTGCCGCCTCCCGATCTGTGCGGAAGCTGCCGGCGGTGTATCGATGCGTGTCCCACAGACGCGTTGGTCGAACCGTATGTCATGGATGCGCGCCGCTGCATCTCCTACCTGACCATCGAGCTGCGGGGAACCATAGCTCCGGAGTTTCGCGAATCGATCGGGCTCCAGGTGTTCGGCTGCGATATCTGCCAGGATGTCTGCCCGTGGAACCGTCGCGCCCCGGAAACGAATGCGGCTGAGTTTCAGCCGCGCGCCGTCCGCCGGGAACCGGGCAGTGCGGACGCGAGTGAGGTAGACGGTGTCCTGCAAGAGGAATCTCTGTTCGAGCCCCGTCTCGAATGGTTGGCTGGTTTGGATGAGGCGGAGTTTCGAACGGTGTTTCGCGGAAGCCCGGTCAAGCGCACCAAGTGGCGAGGTCTGGTGCGGAACGCGTGCATCGCCCTCGGAAATTCCGGTCTGGAACTGGGAAGGCCAGCACGGGACAGAATTTGCCGACTACTTGAGCGACTGCGCAAATCCGAGCACTCCGAAATCGCAGAATCTGCCCTTTGGGCGATGTCACGCATCCAATTAGCAGCGGAGAACGATTCGTTGCGGCCTAACCTGACACCGCAGACTGGGGCGTAGGGTGGTGCGCTAGAAGAAGCTATAATCCGCAAGCGCCATGGTGGTGCTGCCGGGCCGAGGAGTTCTGGATGCACCGCCGCAGTTTCATTGTTGGCACTGGTATCGTCGGCGCAGGATTGTTGGGAGCGGGGAGCGCTGAGTCGAGTCTTCTTTTTCCGAACACAACATCCGCCCAATTCGAACCAAATCTCACACTGGAGGAAACCGTGGCATTCACATTGCCCCCACTACCGTATCCGTTTGACGCATTGGAGCCCCATATTGACGCGAAGACTATGGAGATTCATCACGACAAACATCACGGCACCTACGTTAACAACCTGAACAAGGCTCTGGAAGGCCACACCGAGCTCCAGTCCAAATCGCTCGACGATTTGCTGAAGAATCTGGATGCCATTCCGGAAAATATTCGCGCCGCAGTTCGCAATAACGGTGGCGGACATTGGAACCATTCGCTGTTTTGGACGCAGATGAAGAAGGGTGGCGGAGGCGAGCCCAAGGGTGAATTGGGCGAGGCGATCAAATCCACATTCGGCTCGTTCGCAGAATTTCAGGCCAAGTTCTCCGCGGCTGGAGTCGGGCGTTTTGGCTCCGGTTGGGCTTGGTTGGTGGTTAAGGATGGGAAATTAGCAATCGATTCCACGCCAAACCAGGACACCCCGATGTCTCTAAACTCCAAGGCGGTGCTGGGTGTGGACGTGTGGGAACACGCGTACTACCTGAAATATCAGAACAAGCGCCCCGATTACATCGCGGCCTGGTGGAACGTGGTGAATTGGGATTCCGCGGCAGAGCATTACGCCTCCGCAAAGAAATAATTCAGCGGAATTTTCCGGCAGCGACACATGCCCGAACCGAGTCATCGGTCCGGGCATTTTCCTTGGGGTGTTCTCGGGGTAAAAACGAATCAAGCCATCAATTGGCGCTTGGAAAGAGCGATGGGGCCGACGCGCGGTGCCCCGTGAATTCCGGCAGGCGACGGATTGTAGCTACGGCCGTCGCGCGAGCCAAACGACTGCGGCACGCTCATGGGAGCGGGGGCGCGACGGGTGGCTTCTCGCACCAGCTCCATGCGGCCGCGCACCCGGAATTTGGTGAGCAGCGAAGAGACGTGAAATTTGACGGTGCGCTCGGACAAGTTCAGCGATGCGGCAATCTCCTTATTGGCAAGGCTGCGCATCACCCCACCAAGAACTTCCTCCTCCCGGCGAGTGAGTTTGACCGAACTGCCGACCGAATGACCGGCCTGCAGCAGTTTTTCCGCCTTTTGAGTCAGTCCTTCAAGAGAATCCTGGGCAGCTTGCACCATGACCACATAGTCACGAGGCGACTGCCCACGAACCATGCAGTGCATGGCCAGCAGCCCTGCGGCCTCCTCGACTGGGAACTGACCGTCAGGCCCGCCTTCCACATGGAAGTGGGAGACCCCGGTACTTTTCTCGTAGAAGAAATATAGCTCCCGGCCTGGGGCTGCGCTGGATGAGTTCAAGCGATGGGGCTGGTCGTTCCTGCGGATTACCTTCACGGGCACCCCTCGATACGCAAGCTCGGACACCCGACCGAGATGCGTATGTCATTTGGCGATCGCCTCTTGGCGAGGCATAGTTCTACTGCGCAAGCGGCCAGGTAAAAGCCAAGTTTGAGGGGCCTCGGGGGACCCAGCGTAACCCCTCAGAACGACACGCCGAGACGTGAGAAGGAAGCTCCCTGACGCTTGCTTGCTGCGACCTATTACGGACTGCGAACTAGCACTGCAACTACCTGAGCCTCACCGAATTGCACGTGTCATGCAAACATTTTGCCGAAGGTGAGCATTTCCAAACGCTTAGAAACCCTGCACTTAGTACTAGTCCTTTAGCGTGAATTCCGTGGTACCCCGGTAGGAAATGCTCGGTGCGCGAAATTTTTCCCACCTTGGCATCCCGATTCCCAGCCGTTGGCGGCCGCTGGTTGAGGCGGGCGCAGTCATAGCGCCAGGATGCGAGTGTGCTCGGGAGCGATCAATTCGTAAGTGACACCCCGCCAACGAGTCTTCCTGGTGATCAGCGACGCGGCGAAATTCACAAGGTACAGGAACGGCACCACGCAGGTCAGGAGCAGATAAATCCAGGCCAGACTCATGATCTGGGGACGAACACCCGGCAGCGCTTCGGTCACACCGGCAACCCGCAAAGCGCTGCGAATGATGGCCAACAGAACCGGGAGAAATGTTAACACGGCAAGATGGAAGGCCGGCAAAGTGGCGAAGACATTACTCAAAGTCAGATAAATGCCAAGAATCACAGTGACGCAATACAGCAGGTGGGTCAGGGCGGCTGGGAGCCAGGTTTCCCGGGCGTATACCTTGGTAATCAAAATTTGCCGGTTGGTGAATTCGAGTAGGCCGGGGAAATTGGTTTCCGCATAGGACACCGTGAGGCATTCGGGAAGAAACATGATGGAGCGGCCGACCCGGGCCAGCGCTCGGGTCATGGAGTAATCGTCGCTTACAGAGCTGCGCCACTGCTCAAGCACTTGTGCTTGATCGAAAACCGTTCGGCGGATGGCGGTCCCGCCGCCCCAGCAGAAGTTCTTGCCTTTTTCGCTGAGCATGGTCACGATCGGGGCATTCCAGGCCGCCAGCAAGGCGGTGGCGAAGTTGCTGCGATTGGGGATAAGCCAGCGCATGGTGGTGGTTGCGCCGAGACGCGAATCGTTCAGAGGCGCGATCAGGCGCTTCAGCCAGGATTTACCGGGGCGCCCATCGGAGTCGGCGAAGGCCAGAAATTCGAAGTCTTCGGGAAGTTGCTCGATGGCGACGCGAAGATTGTTGACCTTCTCGCCGCAATCTTCGGGGGGGCCCGCGATGATCATGTGGGCCTTGGGCCGGGAATTCTGTGCCACCCGTTTGACGATGCTGAAGGCGGGGTCTGAGCCGGACGCCAGAATAAAAAAGATCTCGTAATTCTGATAGTCGAATTCGGTGAGCGCGGTCAGATTGCGTTCCAGGGCCGGTTCGATCCCTTTGCAGGGACAGAAAACCGCAGTGCGCGGAGCGTAGAAACCGGGATCAGTTTGAACCCGCCGCCGGGTGTAGGCCAGCCATTGCATGGCCTGCCAAACCAGGTAAACGCCCAGGAGCACCTGCAAAATCGCCAGGATGTAAAAGAGACTTTCCACGCTACATCGAGGCTAGCAGAAGCATAAGATTAGCGCATGGGTACTGTGGATGTGTAGAATCGCACCGGTAAACGGGTATGCAGGAGGCTAGGTGGCGAATCGGATTGACTTTGGCATGGTGACGACTGCAAACGATCTGCCCGGGTACCGGATCGTCAGAAACTATGGAATCGTGCGGGGCATCATCGTGAGGTCCCGGAGCATTGTCGGCAACTTCGCCGCGGCGTTGCAGACGGTGGTAGGAGGAAACATCACGGTGCTCACCGACTTATGTGAGAAGACCCGCGAGGATGCGTTCGAACTGATGTTACAACACGCCGGTCAGCACGGCGCCAATGCCGTGGTGGGAATGCGCTACGACGCCACTGAAGTTATGCAAGGTGTTACCGAGGTGCTGGCGTATGGCACCGCGGTGCAGGTGGAGCGCGCAACGTAGGCGCAGCAAGACGCAAGATGGCGAAGCGCTCGGACGGGTGCGATAGCGTCGGAAAATTCGGTAAGGCAATCGGTGAGTGATAGAATTCCGCACTCCTATGTTCTGTTCTTCTTGCGGCGCGCAAGTTTCACCTGCGGCACGTTTCTGCCCGTCATGCGGACAGATGGTGGAGCGCAGTAGCGAAGACGTTACCCTTACCGAAAACCCTGACGGGCCAAGCAATCTTGAGGGCCCAACCCTTTCGCCAAGCCTGCGGCCCGCGAACACTCCCGCTCCGCAATCCTGGCCCAGATCGCAAAAGTCGCAACGCACCCCGCGTCCTAGTTCTCCAACGCTCTCGAGCTCCGACGCGATTGGCGGCGGCAGATTTGTGCCCGGACAGATTGTGGCGGAGCGCTATCGAATCGTGGCGCTGGCGGGACGCGGTGGCATGGGCGAGGTCTATCGTGTCGAGGATCTGCGACTCAGTCAAATTGTGGCGATCAAATTCTTGCCAGAGGCGATCTCCCGGGATCAAGGCGCGCGGGCCCGATTCCATTCCGAGGTTCGAATCGCACGGCAGGTGTCACATCCCAACGTCTGTCGTATGTTCGACATCGGAGAAACCGACGGTTTGACCTACCTGACCATGGAGTACGTGGATGGCGAGGACTTGGCGTCGCTGCTTCGCCGCATCGGCCGGTTGTCGCCGGACAAAGCCACCGAGATCGCGCGGCAGGTATGCGCGGGGTTGGCCGCCGCGCATGAGCGCGGGGTCATTCACCGGGACCTGAAACCCGCGAATCTGATGCTCGATGGCGCGGGAAAAATCCGCATCACCGATTTCGGGTTGGCCGCGATTGCGGCGAGCGTCGAAGGGGCGGAAGTGCGAGCGGGTACGCCCGCGTACATGGCGCCGGAGCAATTGGCCGGGAAAGAGGTCACCTTCAAGAGCGACCTTTACTCCTTGGGGCTGGTCCTTTACGAAATTGTAACCGGCAAGCGCGCGTTTGAAGCCGCAACGGTGCCGGAATTACTGCGGCTTCGCGAACAGACTGTCCCAACCAATCCCTCGGCGCTGGTGCGGGATATGGACCCACTGCTGGAACGGGTGATTCTGCGCTGCCTGCAAAAAGATCCGGCGCTACGTCCGGCATCGGCGCTGCAAGTGGCTGCGGCGCTTCCGGGCGGAGACCCGCTGGCGGCGGCTCTAGCGGCAGGAGAAACGCCGTCGCCGGAAATGGTAGCCGCGGCCGGCGACAGCAGCGGACTCGCACCTAGGATCGCGATTGCGTGCTTCGTGGCGATTGTTCTGGGTTCGTTGCTATTCGCCTACATCGGTATCAAGGAAAACGGTCTGGAAGGACTGCACGCCGGAAAATCACCGGAGATTTTGCAGCACACCGCGCAAGAGACGCTGATGCGGTTGGGCTATCCGGATCAGGCCGTCGATCGAGCGGGTAGCTTCAGCTACGACAGCGACTTTCTCGATTACGTCGGAACCCACGATAAGTCGCAGGCAGCGTGGAATCAGTCGATCACGCAGCGGCCGAGGTTACTTCAATTCTGGTACCGGCAAAGTCCGAGCGAGATGGTGGCGACCGGGTTTGGCGGACTGTCGTCGCCCCCCGGCGTGGTGCTGTTCGACGATCCACCGCGCGTGCTTTCGGGCATGATCACCATGAAGCTTGATCCCGAAGGCCGATTGAGCTACTTCGAAGCGATTCCTCCGCAACAACACGCCGGGGGTGAGGCTGTGCAGGCCGGACCGGATTGGAACGCGCTGTTCGCAGCAGCGGACATCGACCCCGGGAAGTTGCGCAGCGTCGCGCCAACGTGGACCACGCTTGCGTCCACGGACGTACGGGCGGCTTGGGACGGCACATGGCCGGGAAGCGAGCGGCCTCTGCACGTCGAAGCCGGAGCGTGGAAGGGGAAGCCGGTGTTCTTTTCCATGACAGGTCCCTGGAGTACGCCGGATCGCATGGTGCCACCCGAGAAGTCCGGCAAGGCCAAAGCCGGCACGTGGATCGAAATTTCGACCATTATCGTGTTTTTTATTTGTGGGGTCTGGTTCGCATTCCGGAATTTGTCACGGGGTCGCGGCGACCGCCAGGGCGCATGGAGGCTGGCCGTCTTTCTGTTCGCGGTGGGGATGTTGACGTGGATGTTGAGCACGCGATTCATACCGGCGATTGCGATGCTCGGACTGTTCCTGATCGAAGCGAGCGTGTCCCTGTTTCTTTCGGCCTTCTTGTGGATGATGTACATCGCGCTGGAACCTTACGTACGACGCCACTGGCCGCAGACCATCATCTCGTGGTCGCGCGTGACGAGTGGCCAGCTCAGAGATCCGCGGGTGGGGCGAGATCTGTTCTCTGGCGTAATTTTGGGAATGGCGTGGATCTTGATTTACGAGATCGGAAATTTTTTTAACATACGGGCGGGAGCGCAGCCAGAGTTTCCCAGCGTGCAATATCTGTCGGGTACTCGAGAGGCGCTGGGGATGGCGCTGGGTATGATCGTCGGATCGATCATGGGCACGGTGATATTCTTTTTTGTGCTGGTGCTGCTGCGAGTGGTGTTGCGCAATTCCTGGCTGGCGGCCGCTGGTTTTGTGCTGATATTTACGACCCCCAGGGTACTTGCCAGCGCGCACCCGCTGACGGATGCGATCGTATGGTCGCTGATTTATGTCATTGCCGCGATTTCGGTGGTGCGATTTGGCTTAATCGTGCTGGCGATCGGCAACTTTATGGCGAACGTGCTTTTGAATTTGCCGTACACTCTTGATTTCTCCAACTGGTATGCGGCGCACTGCTTGTTCATCCTGCTCATTTTTGTGGCCATAGCGGCGTGGGGTTGCTATCTGTCGCTGGCGGGCAAGACTCTTTGGAAAGATGAGCTGCTTGATTGACGGCGGAACGTAGTTACTTTTTTCGCAGGTGGTCTTCGACCAAAGCTCGTTGCAGAACTGCGGAAGTGACCGACTCACTTAGAGATTCCAGTTCACTCAATGCGCGGCTCGCGGCTACCCGAGCCATTTCCAGAAATGAGGAGTCCAGCACGAAAGCGCAACGGTCGACGAACGGATGGTTAGCCGCTTCGAAGGCCTTGCGGCGACGAGTCGAGGTGTTTCGCGAGATCAGGTCCTCATAGAGTTGCAGATCGCGTTGGAAATCCAGGGCATCGCCGATGGGCCATTTTTGCTGGCGGGTCAAAGCCGCGAGGAATTTGCGGCGCATCGTCGTGGAATCCTTTCTCGACATCGGGCGGGCTTTCGCGTTGGGTCGAGAAGGAGGTTCGATGGTGGCCACCTGCAATGCGCGTACGCTCATGGCCAGCAACGCTTCTCGATGCAACAGCGCGAGCAAGTCCCGGTACAGCGCAGCGTGAACTTGCAGGCCGAACCGGCCGTGCTCGATGACGTAGGAATCGACAAAGCGCGGAATGATGCGCTCGCGCAGCAATGCTTCCGTCAGACGCGCGGTGAGCTCAGCCGCAACGTCCACGCCGATTTGTTTCGCGCGGTCCATCGCGCCCGCCATCTTAGCAGGAGTGCCTGGCGCTTCCCGCAGGGCGACCTCCGCGAAAACAAAAAGGCCCGGGCAAACTCATCCGGGCCTCTAAGTTCCATGTTGTATCGATATCAGTGAATCGCTCGTGGACCCTCTGGAGTGGGGCGCTTGATTTTGGGATCGGAGGGCGGTGCAACCGGGGGCCCTACCGGATCCTTCATCAACGCGTGTTCCAGAACTTCGTCCAGTGTGCTCACGTAGGTGATCTTGATATCGCCGAGTATTTCCGGCGTAAGATCGGCCACCGCGTTTGGTTCATTGTCGGCCGGCAGGAGTACTTCCTTGATTCCGGCACGCTTGGCACCCAGCACTTTTTCTTTTACGCCACCGATCGGCAATACCACGCCGGAGAGGGTCATTTCTCCGGTCATCGCCA
>Ga0302324_100000432_pt1 | contig 113793 bp, 104 predicted proteins | sample Palsa_T0_1_FD_201949 | JGI IMG/M metagenome (GOLD analysis project Ga0302324, IMG submission 201949) | Peat permafrost microbial communities from Stordalen Mire near Abisko, Sweden - Palsa_T0_1 | ecosystem: Environmental > Terrestrial > Soil > Palsa > Peat permafrost | place: Sweden: Abisko... | reverse complement strand
CGTAATCCGCGGCGCTTTCGATCAACAGCCGAAAGCGCTCCTCGCTTTCGCGCAAGGCGGTTGCCGCAAGGTGACGCTCCGTACTGTCACGGACGATTTTCGAAAAGCCGATCGGCCGCCCGGCCTCATCGCGCAACGGCTGGGCGGTGTTTGTAGCCCAGAAGCGAGTTCCGTCGCGGCGCAGGTGCCAGCAATCCCGATGGACGCGCCCTTCGTTCAGCGCAGCGGTAAACTCGCCGGCCGGCTGGCCGTCAGCAATGTCCTCGGGCGTGAAGAGCAGCCTAACGTCCTGGCCGACGATCTCGTCCTCGGCGAATCCGAAGGTGCGTTCCGCGCCGGAATTCCAGCTGGTGACCGTTCCGCTCGGCGAAACGGTGAAAATTGCATATTCCGTAACGCTATCGACGAGGCGTCCGTACAGGCTGTCGCTACCCTGTCGGTGCGAAGCCTGGGGCGCGGCGGAGGTTGAACGGCGGCCCTTTTTTTCCATACCGGCTCCGTCGAGTTGGAGTGCAAGCCCTCCATGGTGAACGTTAGCAGAACGCATCCGCCGCCACTATACGGTATGGTACAGCCTGCTTGGTCGTCTGTCAATCTGCGTATCCGAGGTGCAGGGTCGTTCGCCGAGCCGTCCAAGTGACACGAACGAGCTGCCTTCGTCGGGAGAGGCAGCCGAGAGGCCTGCCGCCTCTGTCGTCGCATCATGCCTTCGAGCGCGCTCGCGCGCGGGACGAGGTACGATCGGTGTCATCAAGAGAGTCCACACACGGCGCCGCGGCTGCGGAGGAGAGCTCGCGCGCCGCTCATCCATCGCTGAAGAACTACTTGCACCTGCCGCTCGGCGAACGCGCCCCGGAAGAAATCAACGTCGTCGTCGAGATCGCCGAGGGGGGCCGCAATAAATACGAGTACGATAAGAAACTCGACATCTTTCGGCTCGATCGCGCCCTTCACTCACCGATCTTCTACCCCGGCGATTATGGGTTCGCCCCGCACACGCTCGCCCAGGATGACGATCCGCTCGACGTCCTGATCCTCGTCGTCGAACCAACCTTTACGGGCTGCCTGGTGGAAGCACGCCCCATAGGCGTGCTGCACATGGTCGACGGCGGCAAGATCGACGACAAGATCGTGGCGGTTCCGGTCGGCGAACCGTCCTTCGAGGGCATTCATAACTATTCGCAGGTATTTCCACACACGCTCCGCAGGATCTCGCACTTTTTCGAGACCTACAAAACGCTCGAGGGAAAAGCGACGAGCATCAAGGGCTGGAGCGATGCGGCGAACGCGAGACGGATCGTCGTCGAATCGGCCGCGCGCTTCTCGCGCACGGGAGCAGGGTTGACGACGCCTATCCGCGGGTGAAGCGCGGTTAGGAGGTCACGGGGGCTCGAGTAGAACGTAGCGAGCGACGCAACAGAGGAGGATGCATGGTCATTGGTTCCGACCCCTCGGATCTCGCGGAGCGGTTCAAAGAGTTTTCCTTGCCGGCCACCCCGCCCCGTACCGACTACTTCTTCATCGACGAACTTCTCAAGCCTGAAGAACTCGAGATTCGCGACCGGGTGCGGCGCTGGGTCGACCGCGAGGTCATCCCGACCGCGGCCGGATACTGGGACCGAGCCGAGTTCCCGTTCGAGATCGTTCCCAAATTCAAAGAGCTGGGCATCACGGGCGGTCCGATACGCGGTTACGGATCCCCAGGCATGTCGCTGGTCGCGGCGGGGTTGGCGGCGCAAGAGCTCGCGCGCGGTGACGCGAGCGTCGCGACGTTCTACGGGGTCCACTCGGGATTGGCGATGGGCTCGATTGCGATCCTCGGCTCGCAAGAGCAGCGCGACCGCTGGCTTCCCGCCATGGCGCGTCTGGAGAAGATCGGCGCCTTCGCCCTGACCGAGCCGATTCACGGTTCCGACTCGATCGCGCTCGAGACGGCCGCACGACGAGACGGCGATTCTTGGGTGCTGCGGGGCGCGAAGAAATGGATTGGGAATGCATCGTTTGCGGATCTCATCATCGTTTGGGCGCGCGACGAAAGCGGGGAAGTCGGCGGCTTCGTCGTCGAGAAGGGGACGCCGGGCTACCGCGCCCGCGTGATCGAGGGCAAGATCTCCAAGCGCGCGGTCTGGCAGGCGGAAGTCACGCTTGACGACGTGCGGGTTCCGCTCGAGAACCGTCTCGCGCGAGCGCGCTCTTTCAAGGATACGGGCAAGGTTCTAACCGCAACCCGGTACGCCGTTGCCTGGGAAGCGATCGGTCACGCCAGCGCCGCGTACGAATACGCGTTGGCCTACGCCAAGCAGCGCAAGCAGTTTGGAAAGCCTCTGGTCTCCTTCCAGCTGGTGCAAGACAAGCTGGTCCGCATGCTAGGCGAGATCATCAGCATGCAGTTGCTGTGCCTGCGCCTTAGCCGGCTCCTCGATGAACGAAAGGCCACCCAAGGAATGGCTTCGCTCGCCAAGATGCTCAACTGCCAAAAGGCGCGTAAGATCGTGGCCGATGCGCGCGATCTCTTGGGCGGCAACGGGATCCTCCTCGGCCACCACGTCGCGCGCCACTTCGCCGATATGGAAGCCGTCTACACCTACGAGGGCACCGACCATATGCAGATGCTCGTTGCCGGCAAAGAGATTTGCGGCGTGTCGGCCTTCAAGTAGCCGGCTGGGGCGCCCCAGCTTCGGCGCAAGTCTTTGGCCGCTCGGCGAGCGCATCCGGAACGCGACGGAAGCGCTCGTCGAGGCGGCTGGGATAACCCCCCGGCGAGCGCGTCGCTGCTGCCGGCGTCGCTCGCTGCGGTCGGGTTACGGGGTGCCGCTCCAGGTGGAAGGCGAGCCGTATAAACGCTCGCACTCAAGCTATCGGCGCGCGCGTTGGAAACCTCCAGTGATCGCAAGCGCACTTTCGCCGCCGTGAAATCACGATCACCGTAGGAAGGCGTTTGCGCGAAGGGAATAGGCCGGGCTGGAGCCTAGCCGATATGCCAAAAGCCTTCGCCTCGCAAGCCGACCTCGCCGAGAAAGCGATCAGCTTCGAGAGACTCTCGGAGCACGCCTACGCCTACACGACCGAAGGCGATCCGAACACGGGCATCGTCGTCGGCGACGATGCCGTCATGGTAATCGACACGCAAGCGACCCCGGTGATGGCACAAGAAGTCATCCGTCGCGTCGCGTCGGTAACGACGAAGCCGATCGCGTATGTCGTGTTGACCCACTACCACGCGGTGCGCGTCTTGGGCGCATCTGCCTACAAGCCGCAGCAGGTCATTTCAAGCCAGGACACACACGACCTGATCGTCGAGCGCGGCGAAGCCGATATGAAAAGCGAGATCGAGCGCTTTCCACGGCTCTTTCGCGCGGCTGAGTCGATTCCGGGGCTGACCTGGCCGACGCTCACCTTTCGCGGGGAGATGCGCCTTCATCTGGGTTCGCTCGAAATACGGCTTCTCCAACTCGGGCGCGGCCATACGAAGGGCGACACCGTCGTATGGCTGCCGCAGGAAAAGACGCTCTTTTCCGGAGACCTAGTCGAGTTTGGCGCGACGCCGTACTGCGGGGACGCCTATTTCACCGACTGGCCCGCCACGCTCGACGCGCTCACCTCGCTCGAGCCCGAAAACGTCGTGCCGGGCCGGGGCGCTGCGCTGCGCGGCGGCGACGCGGCGCAGGCCGGCATCGCGGGGACGCGGAGTTTCGTGCGCGACCTGTTCGCCGCGGTGCAAGAAGGCGTCGCGGCCGGCAAGATCCTGCGTGACGTCTATGCGGCGGCATACGAACGGCTGGCGCCCACGTACGGGAAATGGGTGATCTTCGAGCACTGCATGCCGTTCAACGTTAGCAGAGCCTACGACGAAGCGGCGGGCTATCGCGACCCGCGCGTCTGGACCGCGCAGCGCGACCGTGAGCTGTGGCAATCGCTCGAGGGCTCGATCGCCGGCGCGTCGTGAACGCGATCGCGAACGGTTCGTTTCGGCGGCCGGTCGCGGTCGTCGGTGCCGGCCCGGTCGGTTTAACGGCCGCGATCGATCTCGCGCAGCAAGGGCTCGACGTCGTGCTGCTCGACGAAGACGACACGCGGGCCATCGGCTCGCGCGCGATCTGCTTTTCAAAGCGGACCCTGGAGATTTTCGACCGGCTTGGTTGCGGTGAAAGGATGGCTCGCAAAGGCATCGGGTGGCGCGTCGGCAAGGTGTATTTTCGCGATCGACTGGTCTACGCATTCGACCTGTTGCCGGAATCGGGGTACCGGCGCCCCGCCTTCATCAACCTGCAGCAGTACTACGTCGAGGATTTCTTGATCGAGCGCGCTTGCGAGTTACCCAACCTCGATCTGCGCTGGAAGAACAAGGTCGTGGGGCTCGTGCAGAACGACGAAGGTGTCGAGCTGCGCGTCGAGACCCCAGGCGGAACGGACGCGCTGTTTTTTGATTTCGTCGTCGCCGCGGATGGCGCGCGTTCGCCGATACGCGCGATGATGGGTTTGGAAACGAAGGGCCGCGTTTTCCGCGACCGCTTCCTGATCGCCGACGTGAAGATGAGCGCGGACTTTCCGACCGAGCGCTGGTTCTGGTTCGATCCGCCGTTCAATCGCAATCAGTCCGCCCTGCTACACCGGCAGCCCGACGGCGTATGGCGTATCGATTTCCAACTGGGCTGGGAGGCGGATCCGGCGCTCGAGAAACAGCCGGAGCGCGTCATTCCTCGCGTGCGCGCGCTGCTCGGATCGCAGATCGATTTCACGCTCGAGTGGGCCAGCGTTTACACGTTCTCGTGTTTGCGAATGGAGCGGTTCCGGCACGGTCGCGTGATCTTTGCCGGCGACGCGGCGCACGGCGTGTCGCCCTTCGGCGCGCGCGGCGCAAACTCGGGCATACAGGACGCCGACGCGCTGGGCTGGCGCTTGCGCTTGGTCCTGGAAGGAAAAGCGCCGGACCGCCTGCTCGATACGTACGACGCCGAACGGGTCTTCGCCGCCGACGAAAACATCCTCAACTCAACCCGCTCGACCGATTTCATTACGCCCAAGAGCGGGGTCAGCCGGACCTTTCGCAATGCGGTGCTGGAGCTAGCGAAAGACCACCCGTTCGCGCAACGGATGGTCAACAGCGGCCGCCTGTCGGTCCCATCGACGCTTACCGAATCCGCGCTCAATACGCCGGACTGCGAGCCGTTTGCCGGAGCGATGGTCCCGGGAGCCGTCGCGTCCGACGCGCCGGTACGCTGCGCCGGCCGGCCGGATTGGCTGCTCGCGCATATCGGCAACGCGTTCGTCGTGCTGTACTTCACGGACGGCGCTCCTCAGGATGGAGTGAGCGCGGCCGTGCGCGAGTTCGAGCGGAGCTCGATCGAGGTTCGGCTGCTGATCGTCACGCGACCGAACGCCTTTGCCGGCAGCGTCTCTGGGATTACGGTCGTGGAAGACAGCGACGGTCTGTGCGCCCGGCGTTACGACGGCCGGCCAGGGACCTGCTACGTGTTCAGACCCGACCAACATGTCTGTGCCCGTTCGCGGCGTATCGATGCCGTTTGGCTGCGGGACGCCATCGATCGCGCGACCTGCGCCGGCGCGCTCACCCTGGCGAAAGAAGTTCGATGAAGGCGCTTACGATCGAACCGAACATGGGCCGTCCCGACGACTTCTACGAAGCCCTCGTGGAAGCGCACCGCGACCTCACCGACGAGCAGAGCCAGGCGTTGAACGCGGCGCTGATTCTCCTGCTGGCCAATCACGTCGGGGAGCTTGAGGTCCTCAGGGATGCGCTGCGCCGCGCGCGGAAGACGGTCACCGACAATCCGCCTCGATAGGAAAACGCTCATGATGACCCTGTCACCCGCCGGGCTCGCTTACGAGTCCGGGTTCGGCAACGAATTCGCAACCGAAGCCCTGCCGGGCGCCCTGCCGGTCGGGCAGAACTCGCCGCAACGCTGCCCGTACGGGCTGTACGCCGAGCAGTTGTCGGGAACGGCATTTACGGCGCCGCGCGGCGCGAACCGGCGCTCTTGGCTCTACCGCATTCGGCCCGCGGCAATGCACCGGCCCTTCGAGCGGATTCCGAGCGAGCGCATCACGAGCGACTTCGGGCAGGTTGCAACGCCCCCGAATCAGCTTCGCTGGAATCCCTTGCCGCTGCCCGACGCTCCGACCGATTTTTTGGATGGCCTGATCGCGATGGCCGGCAATGGCGATCCGCACGCGCAGCTCGGCTGCGGCATCTACCTGTATGCCGCGAATCGCTCGATGGAGGATCGCTTTTTTTACAGCGGCGACGGCGAGCTCCTGATCGTTCCTCAGCAAGGGCGCCTGCGTTTGGCAACCGAGCTCGGCGTACTGGAAATCGAGCCGCTGGAAATCGCCGTGATTCCACGCGGCGTGCGCATGCGGGTCGAGTTGATCGATGCAGCTGCCAAAGGTTACGTCTGCGAAAACTTCGGCGTGCCGCTGCGCCTTCCGGATCGCGGGCCGATCGGAGCGAACGGCCTCGCGAATCCGCGCGATTTCCTGACGCCGGTCGCGCACTATGAGGACCGCGAAGGCGACTTCGAGCTCGTTGCCAAGTTTATGGGAAATCTGTGGTCGGCCAGGATCGACCACTCGCCGCTCGACGTCGTCGCATGGCACGGCAACTATGCCCCGTACAAATACGATCTGCGGCGCTTCAACACGATCGGTTCGATCAGCTTCGACCATCCCGATCCGTCCATTTTTCTCGTGCTCCAATCGCCAAGCGACACGCCCGGGGTCGATGCGATTGACTTCGTCATCTTCCCGCCGCGCATTTTGGCGATGGAGCACACGTTTCGGCCGCCGTGGTTCCATCGCAACGTTGCGAGCGAGTTCATGGGACTCGTCGTCGGCGCGTACGACGCGAAAGCCGAGGGTTTTCTGCCGGGCGGCGCGAGCTTGCATAACAGCATGAGCGGGCATGGCCCCGACGCCGAGTCGTTCGCGCGAGCCTCGAGCGCGGACACGACGCAGGTCGAGCGCATCCGCGACACGATGGCGTTCATGTTCGAGACGCGCTGCGTCATCCGGCCGACGCGCTTTGCGCTCGAGACCTCGCAGCTGCAGGCGGAGTACTACCGCTGCTGGCAGGGCCTGGCCAAACGTTTCGATCCGCAGCGACCCGGCGGATGACCGGCTCCGCCCACGACGGAACGCACGATCCCAAGCTGCGCAGTTGGGTGGCTTCGGCAAACGAGCCGGGCAGCGACTTCCCGGTGCAAAACCTGCCGTTTGGATCGTTCAGACGGCGCGGAAGGGACGAGACCTTGCGGTGCGGCGTGGCCATCGGCGATCGCATACTGGACATCGGGGCAGCGCTGGCCGCCGGTGCATTTCCGCCTCAAGCAGAGCGTGCTGCCGCCGCCGCCGCAGGCCCAGTGCTCAACGCTCTGATGGAGCTCGGGCCGGGGGCTTGGTCGCTGCTGCGCGCGGCATTTTCGCACGCGCTACGTGAAGGGTCACCGCACGAGCGCGAGCTCGAAGCAGCGCTCGTGCCGATGGCGGCGGCGGAACTGGCGCTACCGATGGACGTCGGCGACTACACCGACTTCTATGCATCGATCTACCACGCCACCGCGGTCGGCGCGTTGCTGCGTCCCGATGAACCGCTCCTGCCGAACTACAAATGGCTTCCCGTCGCCTACCACGGCCGCGCTTCAACGGTCGTGATATCGGGCAGCGGTGTACGCCGGCCCGTCGGACAAACGATGCCCTCCGGTGCGCAGACCCCGTTCGTCGGGCCTAGCAAACGCCTCGACTACGAACTCGAGGTCGGGATCGTCGTCGGGGTACCGAACGCACTCGGCGACCGCGTTGCCATCGAAGGCGCCGAACGGCACCTGTTCGGTCTTTGCTTGCTCAACGATTGGTCGGCCCGCGACGTGCAGGGCTGGGAGTACCGTCCGCTCGGCCCGTTCCTTGCCAAGAACTTCGCAACGACGATCTCGCCTTGGATCGTCACGATGGAAGCGCTCGAGCCGTACCGCGCGGGCTGGCAGCGCAACGGCGACGATCCGCAGCCGCTTCCATACCTGGATTGTGCCGATCTGCGGACGCGCGGTGCGATCGACCTGCAACTCGAAGTGCGGCTCGAAACGGCTGCGATGCGCGCCGCAGGCCAAGCGCCGGTGCAACTCTCGCGCTCGAATTTTCGCGATTGCTATTGGACCGTTTCGCAAATGCTGGCCCACCACACGGTCAACGGTTGCGCTCTGCGCTCGGGCGATCTGTTCGGCAGCGGAACCCAATCCGGTCCTGCGCCGGAAGAAGCAGGCTCACTGCTCGAGCTGACGCAGGCCGGCCGCCGGCCGCTGGTTCTACCCAACGGCGAGCGTCGCGCCTTCCTCGAAGACGGCGATCGGGTGATGCTGCGCGGCTGGTGCGAGAAGCGCGGAGCTGCGCGCATCGGCTTCGGCGAAGCGTCAGGAACGATACTGCCGGCGCGAGCCTAAAACGCGCCCCGCGCGCGTCAGCGTTCTGTTAGGAAGCGTTAAGCGCGCGGACGGCGCGCACAGATTTCGAGCCGCGTGCCGAGCGGATCTTCGAAGAAAAGTGCCGGGTAGGCGTCATCGATCGACCACTCGACCACCCGGCCACCCGCGTCGCGAACGAGCGGTTCGAGCGCCGGGAGATCGGCTTCGCCGTCGAGCGCGAAGGCGATGCGCGTCGCGTTCGGGAGCGTCGACGGATCTTCGATGAAGCCCACGAACCAGCCCGGTGAGCCGGGCTCGAGCGGCGGGTGATACTCGATCGCGTTACGCGGCCGGACAGCGTCGACGTCGTGCCATTCACCGTGGACGTCGACGTGCGCCTCCGACTTGCGTGAGAGCCCTAGGCGCGGCAGGACGGCATCGTAGAAACCTTCGACGGCCGCAATCGAGCTGACGCGGATGTCGGCGTGATCGAGGCCTAGCAACTTCATGGGTCGCTGCTATGACGACGGGCGTCACGGACCCTAGCAACCAGCAGTCGGCCGTTAGCGCTCCACGGCCGGTGGCGAACCGGCGAAACGCGACCACGGGTCGTTCGGTCGAGCGTGTGACCAGGCCGCCGCAGACCACGGGTTCGCATCCCGCGTGGGCGCACTGACTCCGAAATGCGTCCATGGGTTGGACGCCTGGCGTATGCCGGCCGCTTCGCGCGCCTCGAAGGCGATGAACGATCGCACCTGACCCATCGGCACGACCGCAAAACGCGCGGTCCGTTCGTCGAATCCGCGTGCATCGTCCCTGACCGCCGTCCGCTCCTGGCTCACGATGATTCCGCAAAGCCGGCCGCCGGTGTCGAAAACGCCTCCGCCGGAATCCCCCGGACCGCACGTCGGGCAGCGAACCACGAATGCCTCTTGCATCGCATTCATGAAATGAAAGCTCGAGACGGTCCAGGCGTCGCCGTACGGATGCCCGATCACGTTGCCGCCCTGCGGGGGAGCACCATTCGACAGCGGCGCGACGGCGTATCGGTCGCCCGGGGCGAGACGAAAACGGACGAGTGCCAAATCCGCGCCGTTGGAGGTAGCTTCAACGCTTGCGGATCGCCCGTCGTCCTTGCGGCGGTAGGTCTCTAGCCGCGCGCCCGGATCGCTGCCATTGAGCAGGTAGACGCGCGGTCTGGACATCGCCGCGACGACATGTCGCGCAGTTACGACGACGAGCTCTCCATCGGCGCTGCGCCCGACGATCTCGCCGGCTCCGAATACGGTATTGCCGCGACCGCAGTCGCGCGCGCAATCGCCGACGATCGTCACGGTCGAAAGCAGCTCGCGCTGCTGTGCGGAACCGTCCGAGCCGCGCAAGAGTAATGCGAGTACGATCGGCGCAATCATGCTTTCACGTTTCGGAGCGGACGGCTAAAAGGCTTAGCAGATGCGCCCAATCAACGCTCGTGCCTGCCCCGCCGGCATGAGGATCGCGTTAAAGCGGTGCGGGAGCGGCCCATGCAGTTTGCGAACCGCGCACGAACCTGCGAAATGAGGTGTCGCGTGTCCGATCCGTCGAAAGCGTTCGATCCGGTTGCCCAGCTCGCGGAGCTGCATGCGCTGTGGGGACAATGGAATCCAATGATGAATCCGCTGCGGTTCATGGGCAGTACGCCGCGCTACGAGGCGATCGACCCGACCGTGGCAGAGATTGCGGTGCTTGCGGCGATGCACAACATGGCGTCGACGCTGTCGAATCCGGGCAGTTTGAAGGCGGCCATATCGGGCGAGATCGCCGAGCGCGCCAAGCGTCTAGCAGCAAGCTAAGCCGAGGTAAACCCCGCGTGAGAATCGGCCGGGAGCGCTCCCAGAATGCAACGCCGTGCGGTCGCGCGCGGTTGATACGATGTTATGAGATTTTTGGGAAGTTTGCTCGCAACGATGGCCTTCACGGCCGCCCTGGCCGGGCCGGCGCTGGCGATAACCCATCAGGGCGCGCCGGCGCAGGAGCAGTACACCACGACGTTCGTCCAAGAACTCGGTGTCGGCAGACTCGGAGCCGGCGCATACGAAGGAACGCTCAATTTGACGATCGACTCAGGGGGACTCGTCAACGGCTATTACCGGCCCGATGGCGGCACGTTTATCCCGGTGACGGGAGGCGTCGACGGTACGTCGGTGTGGCTCGACTTCGGCTTCATGGGGCACGTGCACGTGACCGGTACGTTCGAGCAAGGCCAAATCGTCGGCTATACCTGGATCCACGGGCAAGACTTCGTCTTCACGGCGCGGCCGAGCACGGCGTAATCCTGCGAGTGGCCGGTTCGGCTGGGTGAGCGGACCGGAGATCCTCGACCGGTATCTGTTGGGTGAACCGGTGTCGAAGCCGGCCGTGATCGGGACCGTATTGCGGGACCGATCGCCGCTGCCGGCGGCGGCGCCCTTTTATCGCGCTCTCGAGCGGGTGGGAGCGCAGGCGGATGACATGGCCTTCGTCGCGCTTCGCCTCGTGTTGAGCGGCATCGCACCGAGCGACGCGAGCGTTCGACGCTTGCGGGCGGTGGCCGGAGTTGCACGGGCCTGTGCCACCGGCGACCGAGCCGGCTTGCGCAAGCTGCTGGCGCGCGACGCCGAGGTGCTCGCCGTCCTGCCCCACCCGGGCGACGAGCCGGACTTGGAGGGACTCGGCCTAGCGGCGCGCGACGCCTACCGACGCGAACTGGAGTCGTAGGCGGATCGCGTGGGCCCCGCCGAGCTACTTGCGAAACGCTCGCGGCTTGCTGCTACGTTACCGTGGCGTTATGCCTTGGTTGCTTTCTGCCGCCCTCGCGCTCCTCGTCCTTGCAGCGCCGTCCGCCGGGTTGGCCCAGGGCGACGCGCCGCCCGTTCGGGCCCGTAACGCAGGAGTCATCGCGGGGCGCGTGGTCGGGATCGATTATCGCACCGGAATCGCCGACGTTGCGACCCGTAACCGCGGACGCTTCGAGGTACAGATTTTGCCGAGCACGATCATTGAGGGGCCGACGCCGGGATTCCATACCATCACGGACATTGCCAAGGGCTCGCGCATCCGCGTTTTCTTGAGCCAGCGGGGCAATTTGTTCAACGCTCAAATCGTACGCATAAAGTAGCGAAGCCCGTGCCGCGGAGCGCCGCAGGCCGTCGTACCGCAGATGAAGCGGCTCGTTTGGCGGGCCGCGTTCTTTGCGTCGGTTTTCCAGGGACGGAGGCAAGGGCCGCGGTGCTCGAGGAGCTGCGCGAATTGAGTCCGGGCGCGATCCTCCTCTTCTCGCGCAACATCACCTCGGTCGAAGCGACGCGAGCGCTGGCCGATGCGCTCCGGGCGGCGCTCGGCGACGTTCTGATCGCGATCGACCAAGAGGGCGGGCGCGTCGCGCGCTTGCGGCTGGGCGCAACGCCGGTCCCTTCGATGATGGCGCTCGGCGCCTGCGGCGACGAGGGATTGGCGGAGCGGGTCGGGCTTTCGATCGCGGGCGATCTGCGGCGCGCCGGGGCGGACGTCGACTTCGCCCCCGTTCTCGATTTGGCGCTCGAGCCTCAGTCGGCGATCGTTGGGACACGCTCGTTCGGCGACGAGCCGGCGCGGGTCGCAGCGCTCGGCGCGGCGGTCACGCGCGGTCTGCAACGCGGGGGAGTCGCGGCCACGCTCAAGCACTTTCCCGGACACGGCGCAACCGAGTTCGATTCGCACGCGGAGCTGCCGGTCGTCGGCGCCGGCGGGGCGACGCTGCGCGAGCGCGAACTGGTTCCGTTTGCAGCCGGCATCGCGGCCGGCGCGCGCTGCGTGATGAGCGCGCACGTCGTTTTCCCGGCGCTCGACGCGGAGCGCCCCGCGACGCTGTCGCCTACGATTCTGACCGGACTGTTACGGGACGAGCTGGGGTTCGCAGGCGTGTGCGTCACCGATTGCTTGGAGATGGACGCCGTCGCGGCCCACGGCGGGAGCGTCGCCGCCGCGGTCGCCGCGCTGCGCGCCGGGGCCGATCTCTTGACGGTTAGCCATACCCTCGGCGTGGCACGCCAGATGCGTACGGCACTGGCGCACGCGCTCGAAGCCGGTACGATCGAGGACGAGCGGATGCGTCAAGCGGTCGCCCGCGTGGACGACCTGCGGCGCTGCCTGGCTCGCGCCCAGCCCCAAACCGACCCCGACCCCCACTGGGTCGCGCACCAGGTGGCCCGTCGCGCGATCACGCTGGTGCGGGGCCGGGCGCGCCTCGATCTGAACGAGCCGGCGACCGTCGTCTCGTTCGAGGGCGAAAGCGCGGACGGCGTCGGTTCCGGGACCGAACGCGCCTCACTCAATCGCGCGCTGCGAACGCGCGGCATGCGCAGTGAAATACTGCGCGTTCCGTTGGAACCCGAACCAGAGATGGTCGAACATCTGCGCGCCGTGCTCGCCGCACAGCGCGGCCGAAACGTCGTCATCGTCATGCGGCGTGCGCACCGCCACCGGTCGCAACGAAGCGCGATCGATGCATTACTCGCGAGCACTCCCCAAGCGTGGCTCGTCTCAGCTCTGGAGCCGTTCGACGTCGGGTGTTTTCCGCGCGCGCGCAACGTGCTCTGCTCGTACGGCGACGGCGCGCTCGAATGCGAGGCGCTGGCCGACGTCCTGACCGGCCGCGCCGGCGCCGGCGGGAAGCTGCCGGTGCGTCTTCCGGCGAGCGCCCCTTGAGGGCAGCCGAAATCGTGCGCGCCGCCTGCGGCAATCGCTTCACGGCGGCCGTGTTGCGCGTTGAGGCGCGCGGCCGGGTCGTGCAGGAGGAAGCCTTCGGGACGATGGGCGGTTGCGGGCAAGCTCGACCCGCGGACCCGACGACGTGTTTTGACTTGGCCTCGCTGACGAAGTTGTTCTTAGCGGGCGCCGTTTTGCTGGAATTCGCGGCGGACGAGCGCAGCTTGGATGCGCCCCTCGTCGCGTGCTTTCCCGAGTGGAGAGGACGGCCGCACGCCGCGATCACGCTTCGCATGCTGCTGGCACATACGTCCGGCATGCAGTCCGGGGCCGACTATCGCATGCTGCTCGGTGAAAACGTCGAGCAGTTCGCGATCGCGCGCGACCTCGTAGCAGCACCGGGCGAGCGCGTCATCTACAGCGATCTCGGTTTCATCGTCCTCGGAGAGCTGCTGGCGCGCCGCTGCGGCGCCTCGCTCGCGTTCGTCATGCAGCATTTCTTTGGTGCTCTCGGCGTGTGCCGGACCACCTACCGTCCGCGCTGGATCGAGCGCTCGGGGATCCCGTCGACCGAGCTCGATGACTGGCGCGGCCGTGTGCAGGGCATCGTCCACGACGAAAAGGCCTATCTGATGGGCGGCGTAGCCGGCCACGCCGGCCTTTTCGGCACCGCGCGCGACGTCGCTCGTCTCGCCGACGCTTTCTTAGCGCCGCTTTGCGGCCGCGGGCCGCGGGCGGTGCCGGCCTGGCTCGCGCGCTGCGCCACCTCCGAGCACGGCTCCGACGCGGTACTGCGGCGCGGGCTCGGCTGGGCGTTGAAAACGAGCGATGAGAACTCGTGCGGCCGCTGGATGTCGCGCCGAACCTTTGGACACACCGGGTTTACCGGAACGAGCGTATGGGCCGATCCGGAGCGAGACCTCTCGATCGTGCTCTTGACCAACGCGCTGTACTTCGGCCGGCGCGACCTGCGTGACGTTCGTGCCGCAGTCTGCGAAGCGGTCGTCGAGGAATGCGATCGGTGCGCGCGATCGGCTTGATGTCGGGCACGTCGCTCGACGGCATCGATGCGGCGCTCGTCGAACTTTCTTCGCGCGCGCATGGCTACGCCGTCGAAACGCTCGCCTTCCGCACCCTGCCGTTCGAAGCTGGGTTGCGCGAACGCATCGTCGCCGCGCTTCCGCCATATGCGCCCGAGCCGCGCGCGGTCGCGTTGCTGGACGCGGCGCTGGGCCGGGCCTTTGGCGAGGCCGCCGCGTCGGTCGCAAGCGGAGAAGTCGATTTCATCGCGAGCCCAGGCCTTACGCTGTACCACGACGGCAGCGTGCCGGTCAGCGCGCAAATCGGGGACCCATACGCAATCCGCGAGCGCACCGGCGTGACCGTCGTTTTCGATTTTCGGCGGGCGGACGTCGCGGCCGGTGGCCAGGGCGCACCGCTCGTTCCGTACGTCGACCGTTTGCTCTTTGCCGACGCAACGCGCGACGTCGTCGCTCTGAACCTAGGTGGAATCGCCAACGTAACGGTGCTCGCGAAGAATGCCGGCTCCGCGCCGCGCGCCTGGGATACAGGGCCAGGCAACATGCTGATCGATGCCTTCGTGCGGCGGCGCAGCGGTGGAACGCGCGCCTTCGACGCCGGCGGAATGCTGGCAGCGCGCGGCCGGGTGAGTGAAGACGCGCTGCAAGCGCTGCAAGCCGACCCGTACTTCAGGCAGGCCCCGCCCAAGTCGACCGGGCGCGAGCGTTTTGGGGATGCGTATCTTGAAAGCCACGCGCGCGTCCTCGCTGCGCTCTCGGACGAAGACGGCTGCGCGACGCTGACCGCGCTGAGCGCGCGCACCATTTGCACGAGCCTCGCCGCGTTCGGTGCATCTGGGGCGCGCATCGTTGCATCGGGCGGCGGGACGCACAACGCTACGCTGATGGGCTTGCTGCGCGCGGAACACGAGGTCGACACATCGCAAGCCTTCGGCATCGATCCCGACGCCAAGGAAGCGATCGCGTTTGCGATCTTGGGGCTCGAAACGCTGCGCGGCCGGCCTTCGGGCGTCCCTTCCGCAACCGGCGCCCGGCATGCGGCAGTCCTCGGTGCGATCGCCCCGGTCGAGCCGGCGCGCCTGCTAGAGAAGATCGCGCGCACGTTCGCGAACGCTTCGGCATGAAAGCGGTGCTGGCCGTCGGTGTCGACGCAGGCGGATCGTCGACGGTCGTCGCCTTCTCTCGCGCAGGCACGTATCAGGGCGCGATCGCGGGCGGCCCGGCCAATCCGAGTTCGCGCGGCATCGCTGCTGCCGCGCAAACGATCGCTTCCGCGGTGCGTGCGATTGCCGGTAGCGAAGACCCGGCGGCGATCTACGTCGGCGCCGCCGGGGCGGGCCGGCCCGAATCCGCCATGCAACTCGAGGCGGCCTTGCGCGGCGCTTTTCCAGCCGCGGCTAACCTTGCGGTCGCAAGCGACGTTGAGACGGCGCTACGGGCCGCAGTACCGAACGGGCCGGGGGTCGTCGTCATCGCCGGGACGGGCGCGGTCGCCTACGCCGAAAACGGCGAGCTTCGTGCCCAAGTCGGGGGCGACGGCTACCTGCTCGGCGACGAAGGCTCGGGTTTCGCGCTCGGTTTCCACGCCGTCAAGCGGCTCGCACGCGCCTTGGACGGTCGCGCCGCGTTCGACGAAACGACGGCCCTCGTGCAAGAAGAATTCGGTGTGAGCGACCGCGACGGGCTGCTCGCCGCCGTCTACGGCGGACCACTCGACGTCGCGCGGGTCGCTTCGCTGGCACCCAAGCTGATCGAGTTGGCGCGCGATGGTAAGAGCGAGGCGGCGAGGTCGGTCGGCGCGGCGGCGCAAACCCTCGGGGAAATGACGCGGCTTGCGGCCGAGCAGGCCGGACTCGCGCGCGGTTCGACTGCAGTGGTTTTCGCGGGCGGCCTTCTGCGCGATGACAACCGGCTTTCGTCGCTGCTGCGGACACACGTACGCGGCGCGCTGCCCGGCGCGACCATCCTGCGTTCGGGCGACGAGCCGGTGCGCGCGGCACTCCGCTTCGCCGAGGCGATGCTCGGTTGACGGAGGGACCCCGTACCGAGGACGTCAACGCGGCAACCCGCGATCTCGATGCCCTGCCGAGCGACATGCTCGTTGCGCTGCTGCTGCGCGAGCAACGGGCCGCCTTCGATGCCGCCGAGCAAGCCGCACCCGCCATTGCACGCGCCGTCGACCGCATCGTGACGAGCCTTCGCGCGGGAGGATCCTTACACTACGTGGGCGCGGGCTCCAGCGGGCGCATCGCCATGCTGGATGCGGCCGAATGTCCGCCGACCTTCGGGACCGTACCGTCGGTCGTTCAAGCCCACATTGCCGGAGGCCCGGGCGCGCTGCTCGCCGCGATCGAAGGGGCCGAGGACGACGGCCCGGCAGGAGAGGCCGCCGTGCGAGGTGCGGTCGTTGCGGGTGATGCCGTTATCGGCCTCTCGGCCAGCGGCGGTGCCGCCTACGTGGTCGCGGCGCTGCACGCAGCCCGCGCGACCGGAGCCTTCACGATCGCCTTGACGGGCCACGGCCGTTCCGCATTGGCGCGCGCAGCCGAGCTTGCGATCGTCCTCGATACCGGAGCGGAAGCGATCGCGGGGTCAACCCGGCTTGCGGCGGGGACCGCGCAGAAGCTCGCGCTCAACGCGATCTCGACGGCGACGATGGTTCGCTTGGGGAAGGTCTACGATAACCTGATGATCGACCTGAGCGCGACCAATGCAAAGTTGCGGCGGCGCGCCTCCATGCTGGTGCGAACGCTCGCCGGCGTCGAGGAAGAACGGGCGCACGAACTGCTCGCTCAATCCGGTGGAAGCGTGAAGGTGGCCGTCGTGATGGGCCGCCGCCAGGTCGATGCCGCCGCCGCCCGCACGCTCCTCGAGCGCGAAGAAGGCTTCCTGCGCCGGTTGCTCTGAGGACGTCGCATATGCCGCACCCAGGCGCGCTTGGCGCAGCTATGGCCGCGCTCGTGATGGCGCTCGCGCTGAGCGCACCGGCTGCGGCCGTCCAAGGTCCGCCCGTCGTCTTCGTTCCGATCGACGACCGGCCGGTCACGCTCCAACTCCCGCAAATGCTGGGCGCGATTGCGGGGCAGCCCGTCGTGACACCGCCGCTTGCGATGTTGGGTCATTTTCTGCGCCCGGGCGATTCAGATGCGATCCTCACCTGGCTCGCATCGCCCGCGACGTCGGGCGCTTCGGCGATCGTCGTTTCGACGGACATGATCGCATATGGCGGGTTGGTCGCGTCGCGCGCGCCCGCCGTTTCGCTCGCGCAGGCCGATGCGCGCTTGCGGCGCCTCGCCGCACTCAAAGCACTACGCCCCTCCGCCTTCGTCGGCGTTTTCGGAACGATCGTGCGGCTTGCGCCCACCGGCGTTCCGCCGCTCGGGAGCGCGCTGCACTATTGGGCGACGGGTGAGACCGTAACGCTCATCGCTCAGTACGCGAACCTTCCCGACCCGCCCCGGACGCGCGAGCAGCAAGCGTACGCGGCGCAACTGCGCGCGCGCATCGGTGCGCCGCTCGACGTCTACTTCGCGACCAGGGCGCGCGATTTGTACGTCGACGAGAGCGCGTTGCACTACGCCGGCGACGGCGCGTTCGATCGAATCGTTCTCGGGCAGGACGATGCGGGGCCGGTCGGCCTGCACGTCCGCGACGTCGCCGCGCTGGAGAGCGACGCGCGCGCCTTGGGTTTGAACGAGCGCGCTTCAATCGAACCCGGTGCCGACGAACTCGGGATGCTGCTGCTGGCCCGCGCTTTCGCACGCAACGCCGGGTGGGAGCCACGGGTGCGCGTCGTGTACTCTCGCGCGGGCGCGGGCCGGCTCGTCGACCCGCTCGAGTTCGTTCCGCTCGATACGACCATCGGACGCATTATCGTGGCCTGCGGCGCCCGGCGCGTCGACGCCGGCCCGGACATCACGCTGTTCGTCAAAGTTCCCGAAACGAACGATGCCGACGAGCGTGCCTTCGAAGACGCCTTAGCGGATCGCGCGAACGCCGGCGCCGGCGTGGCGGTTGCCGACCTGACATTCTTGCGCGGCGGTCCTGGCGACGAGCAGCGCGAGTTGACGGAGGCTCTGATCGCACGCGGCATTGCCGGCCGCGTCGACGGCTTCGCCTCGTGGAATACGGATGCAAACACCGTCGGCACGGCGCTGCCGGCCGCGATCGCCGCCGGGGCCGGTCGCCGAACGGGCCGTTTCGATTCGCGCGCCAAGGCGCAGTTCTTGCTCGACCGCTATATCGACGACTACGCTTTCCACCAGTTCGTGCGCCCCGCGCTCAACGCCGAGGTGCGCGCTCGCGGCGTCGATACGGATCTGCTCGTGCCGCCGGTCGCCGAAGAAACGGCCGCCGAAAACCGCGCGCTGCTTTGGCCGTATGCGGTGGACTTGCTGGAACGAATCTTTCCGCAGTATCGCGACGGCGGCTTGACGATCACCCTGCCGTGGGACCGGACCTTCGAAACGGAGATCGACGTTCGCCTAAACGCGCGCTAGAATTTTCTCGAAGGCCTTGCGCATAAAGATATATCGTGATATGTTCCGATACACAAAGAACAGTCGCGAGGAGACCGGCGATGCTTGCAGGATGGCTTAGTGGCGAGGGATGGACGATGGGTGGCCGGCACGGACACGGATTTGGACGGGGGCGCTGGCGGCGCGGCTTCGAGCGCGGCGGCGTCTGGGAGGACTGGCCCGGCGAGGCTCGAGCCCGGCGCGGGGACGTGAAGTTCCTCATCTTGGAAGTGCTCGCGGAACGGCCGATGCACGGCTACGACGTGATGCGCACCCTCGAGGAGCGGCGCGGCGGCGCATACCGCGCGAGCCCCGGGTCGGTGTACCCGACCCTGCAGATGCTCGAGGAGGGTGGCTTCCTGACCAGCGAGCAGAGCGAGGGCAAACGCGTCTACACGATCACGGACTCAGGCCGGCAGCTGCTGGCCGGGCGCACCGCGCAAGAGGAAAACGACGACCCCGGTCAGGATGGGCGGATCGGCTTGCGCATGGCGGCGGTGAAGCTCGCTGCCGCCGTCGTGCAAGCCGCGCGCACGCACGACGGGGTGACGGAAGCCCGCGCCAAGGAAATCCTCGATCGGGCCCGGCGCGACATCTACAAGTTGCTGGCCGACGAGGAGTCGCAGTCCTAAAGCAACATCACAAGCGGTCTCGAACGTCGCCGGCCGGCTGACACAGCTCGATCAACACCCCGCCGGTGCTCTTGGGGTGGAGGAAGGCGATTCGGTTACCGTGGGCGCCCCGGCGCGGGCACTCGTCGATCAGGCGAACCCCGCCGGCTTTTAGGCGCGCGAGCTCGGCCACGATGTCGGCGACGCGGTAGGCCGTGTGGTGCAGTTTGCTCGCGGCTTCGCCGCGGAAGCGCGCGACCGGCGAGTCGTCGCAGAGCGGCCGCAGGAGTTCGATGATCGAGTCGCCGGCCCGCAAGCCGACTGCCTCGACGGCCTGATCGGGGATCGTCTCGCGGTAGATCTGCGTGAAGCCGAGCGTCCGCGTGTACAGCGCGATCGCGCTTTCAAGGTCGGCCACCACGATTGCCACGTGGTCGATCGGGGCATCGATCATGCGCCGACCTCGGCCGGAACGTAGCGGCCGAAAGCCGCGCGCAGCACGTCGCAGATCTCCCCGATCGTCGCGCCGGCATCGACCGCTTCGACAAAAAGCACCATCAGGTTCGCGCTTCCTGCGGCGCCTTCGCGCACCTCGTGCAAACGCCGCTCGACGAGGTTAGCATCGCGTTCCCGGCGATACCGTTCGAGCCGTGCGATCTGCTCGCGCTCGATCGACTCGTCGATTCGTTGCAACGCAATCGGCACGTCCCCGCCCTCGGCCTCGACGAAAGCGTTGACGCCGACGATGGTTGCGTCGCCGCGCTCGATTGCCTGCTGCGCGAGGTACGCGGACTCGGCGATGCGCCCTTGCATCCAGCCGGAGTCGATCGCCGCGATGCTTCCCCCCAGTTCGTCGATTTGTTCGATCAACTCGCTCGCCCGTTCGATCAGGTCGGCGGTCAGCGTCTCCACATAGTACGATCCGGCCAGCGGGTCGGCCACATCGGCCGCGCCGCTCTCGTAGCCGATGATCTGCTGCGTGCGAAGGGCCAGACGCGCCGACTCGGCGGTCGGCAAGGCGAGCGCCTCATCCTTGCCGTTGGTGTGAAGCGATTGCGTCCCGCCCAGCACCGCGGCCAGCGCCTGCAGCGCGACCCGCACCACGTTGTTGTCGGGCTCCTGCGCGGTCAGGGTCGAACCGCCGGTTTGGGTGTGAAAGCGCAGCATCTGCGAGCGTGGATCCCGCGCGGAGAACTCATCGCGGATGATGTGCGCCCACAGGTAGCGCGCGGCGCGAAACTTCGCGATCTCTTCAAAAAAGTCGTTGTGCGCGTTCCAGAAAAACGAGATGCGCGGCGCGATCGCGTCGATGTCGAGACCCGAAGCGATCGCGGCGTGAAGGTACGCCTTCGCGTTGGAAAGCGTGAAGGCGATCTCTTCGACGGCGGTCGAGCCCGCCTCGCGAATGTGATAACCGGAAATCGAGATCGTGTTCCAGGCAGGCACTTCGGCCGCGCAGTATGCCATCACGTCGGTGACCAGCCGCATCGATGGTTGGGGCGGGAAGATGTAGGTGCCGCGCGCGACATACTCCTTGAGCACGTCGTTCTGAGTCGTTCCGCCGAGTTTTGCAAAAGGAATGCCGCGCCGCCGCGCGACCGCCAGCACCATGGCCAGAAGAATCGCGGCCGGAGCATTGATCGTCATCGAGACCGTGACTTCGTCGAGCGGAATGCCGTCGAAAAGCGTTTCGACGTCACGCACGTGGTCGATCGCGACGCCGACTTTACCAACCTCACCGCGCGCCTGCGGTGCATCCGAGTCCAGGCCGAGTTGCGTCGGAAGATCGAACGCGACCGAAAGACCCGTCTGACCGCGCGCCAACAGGTAGCGGTAGCGCGCGTTCGATTCGGCGGCGGTGGCAAAGCCCGCGTACTGGCGCATCGTCCAAAGCCGGCCACGGTAGCCGTCGGGGCGCAGCCCGCGCAGGAACGGAAACGACCCTGGCTCGCCCGGGGTGACGCGCGGCCCCGCCGCCAGATCCGCCTCGTCGTAGCTCGCCTTCAACGGAATGCCGCTGGCGTTGTGCGTGCGCGCGCCTGCCCGGCTGCGACCGTCGGCCTTCATGTTCTGAGTCTTTCGCGAACGGCGCCGGCAGCCCCGGCGCGACCCGGCATCGCACCCAACGGAACGGCGCTCACGGGTTATTCGAGCGTGAGGATCGGACCGTGCGCTTCGACCTGCGCGCCCTTTCGAACGTGAACCTTCGCGACCCGCCCCGCGCGGTGGGCACGGATCTCATTCATCATCTTCATTGCCTCGATGACGGCGACGACCTGGCCTTCGCCGACCTCGGTGCCTTCGCCGGCGTCGAGCTCGACGACGACGCCGTGCATGGGCGAAAGGATGTCGTTGCCGGTCGCTGCGCGGCGGCCGCGCGCGAGCGCCGGTGGTTTCGGCGCGACGGCCGGGCGTCCGTCGCCGCCGCGGGAAGCGTCCAAGCCCTTCGGGCGGTCGATCAAACGCACGAAAAAGAGCTTGTCGTTGACCTCGACGCGCAGCACCTCGCCCGGCGCCGTGCCGGGTTCCGGCGGCTCGCCGAGGGCCGGTTCGGCACCGTTGCTTGGGCCCCAAACGGCTGCGAACGTCTCGAGGCTTGCCGTGCCGTACGTTCCTGCGGCGACCGGCTCAAAGTCGTTAAGCGAGCGCAGAAAGGGTAACGTCGTCGGAACGCCGCCGATCTCGTACTCGTCGATGGCGCGGCGCAAGCGCGCACGCGCTTGATCGCGCGTCGGTGCCCAAACGATGAGCTTGGCGATCATCGAATCATAGTCGGGCGGGATCACCGATCCGAGCGCGGCCGCAGCGTCGACGCGCACCCCGAGACCTCCCGGCTCGCGATAGCGATCGATTTTGCCCGGCGCGGGCCGGAAATTCTGCGCGGGATCCTCGGCGTTGACGCGCACCTCGATCGCGTGTCCGCGGAAGCTGAGGTCGCACTGTACGAAGCCGAGCCGTTCGCCCGCTGCGACGCGCAACTGCTCTCGAATCAAGTCGAGTCCGCTCGTCATCTCGCTGATCGTGTGCTCGACCTGGATGCGCGTGTTCATCTCGAGGAAAAAGAAATCGCCCCCCGAGACGAGGGTTTCGATCGTGCCGACGCTGTCGTACGCGATCGCCTTGGCGGCCCGAATGCCGGCCTCGCGCAGGCGTCCCAGAACATCGTCTGCCAGCAGAACCGGCGTTTCTTCGTAGAGCTTCTGGTGGCGCCGCTGCAGCGAGCAATCCCGTTCACCGACGTGCACCACGTTGCCGTGCTTGTCAGCCAAGATCTGCAGCTCGACGTGCTTGGGATTCTCTAGGTAACGCTCGGCGTACACGCTCGGATTCTTGAAATATGCTTGCGCTTCGCGTTGCGCCGTCGAAAAGGCCCCCTCGACCTCGTCGAGCGAGCGCGCAACCTTCAGTCCCTTTCCGCCGCCGCCTCCCGACGCTTTGAGCGCAAGCGGAAGTCCGAACTCGCGCGCAGCCTCGAGCGCTTCAGCGACGCTGCCTAGCGGCTCGGTTCCGCCGGGAACGACCGGCACGCCGGCGGCGATCATCGCTTTGCGCGCGCGGACCTTGTCACCCATCGTCTCGATCGCGCCGGCGTGCGGGCCGATCCAAATCAAGCCGGCTTCACCAACGGCCCGCGCGAAGTGCGCGTTTTCGGCGAGGAATCCGTAGCCCGGGTGGACCGCGTCGGCGCCCGCCCGGAGCGCGGTATCGATCAGCTTTTCGATGTCGAGGTAACTTTGCGCGGGGGCTGCCGGGCCCAGCAAATATGCCTCGTCGGCGTAGCGTACGTGCAAGGCGTCGCGGTCCGCTTCGGAATAGACCGCAACGGTCTCCAGCCCCAGTTCGCGCGCCGTGCGCATGACGCGTAGCGCGATTTCGCCGCGATTTGCGACCAGGAGTCTTTTCAGCGCGGCTGCCACGCCTGCCAACGCCCGCGCACCGGCTCGTCGAAGGCATCGAAACGGCGTCCCTCGAGGCGCCATCGCGACGGCGCTTGGCGCGGCTCATCGGGAATACCGGAACGTAGCACAGCGTCGAGCGCCACGACGATGGCGGCGAGCTCTTCGCACGTCGTCGCGCGGTCGAGCGCCAGCTTCATTCCGCCGGCGGGTCGGGGAACATCCCCATCGCGTGGTAGCCGGAATCGACGAAGTGCACGTCGGCGGTGACGGCTCGCGACAGGTCGGAGGCGAGGTAGACGGCCGTGTCGCCGACGTCCTCCGAGGTGACGTTGCGGTGCAGCGGCGCCGCAGCTTCGACTTTCCCAAGCATGCTTCGAAAGTCTTTGACTTGGCGGGAGCTAGCCGTTGAGATCGGCCCCGCCGAAATGGCGTTGACACGAATCCCGCGCCGGCCGAGGTCGAAGGCCAGATACCGTACGATCGCCTCGAGGGCGGCCTTCGAGATGCCGGCAATGTTGTAGTTTGGGACGATGGCGGTCGAGCCGAGGTAGGTCAGCGCCATGATGCTCGATCCGTCGGCCAGCACGTCGACCAGTGCGTTGGTTAAAGCGATCAGCGAAAAGGCCGAGATGTCGAGGGCGAGCGCAAAACCGGATCGTGACGTCGTGTAAACGAGGCCGGCCAGATCTTCTTTGTTGACGTACGCAATCGAGTGAACGAGTGCGTCGAGCCGCCCGTGATCGCGCTTGACTTCTGCGGCTAGGGCGGACAGTGCCGCGTCCGAGGTGACATCGCAGGGATAGCACTTGGCTCCGCCGAGCTCGGCCGCAAGCTTCTCGACCTCGCGCTGCACGCGTTCGCCCTGGTAGATGAAAGCCAGCGTTGCCCCATGTGCGTGAAAGCGGCGCGCGATGCCGGTCGCAATCGACCAGCGGTTCGCAACGCCGCTAATAAGAGCGATCTTGCCTTCGAGGAGACCCATCGCGGCTATTGACGACTAGCGGTCGCGCGAACCCTCCAGAAATGCACTGATTTCGCCCACGCCGTCGTTGCCGAAGGCCTCATTTACGCGAAGTAAACTTCGCCCTTCAGCGCCTAGGCGTGGACGAAATCAGCGTATTTCTAATCCTCGTAAGCCTCGAGGATTCCGGTCGCCGCGCAGGGGACGCTGACGCCCTGCAGGACCGTCCCGAGCCCACCGATCTCGCCGCCGTGTTTCGACGATACCGCGGTCGTCGTGTACGGCGAAAAGTTCTCGGTTACGCCGAAACACGTCCCCTGACCGTAAATCGTGTACTTATCGCCGACGACGATGTTGGGCGACTCGAGGCCGCCCCCGGCGCCTCCCTTATTGCCGAACGTCGTGCTGCCGCCCAAGGCGATGGACAGATAGAAGATCGGCGTCTCGCTGGAGGGTCCTAGCAATGGGTAGCCGCCCACGTTGGTCGTGCTGCTTTCGAGCGTTATCGAGGTGGCGTTGGTCACGGCCGGATAGTCGATGTCCCCGCCGTAATCGCCAAAAGCGGGGATGCAAAGCGAGCCGCCCTTTGTTTCCAGGGTTTCCTTGATCGTCGCATCCTTGGAGGTCGTCTTCTGCCCCTTGCACTTCTTGGGCGGCTTGAGGGCTTCGATGACCGACTGGGCTCCCGAGCCGAACGCTCCCGTTTGCTGAGCTGCACTCTGGGCTGCCTGGCCGCCAGGCGCTCCGCCCGGTACCGACGTGTTAACGCCGCAGCCCGCCAGCAGCAGCGCGGCAATGGTAAGGGCAACGCGCAAACGCGGCCGTACGAGAATGGTCACGCAAAAGTCTCCTCTGTTAGAGTAGCGAACTGGAGAAGCGGGCGTTTTAGCATGCGGTTACCGGCCCGCGCCATTCAAGTGTAACGGCCCAAGCGACGTTTGCCTAGTTACCGCGCGGAAATACCAATTACTGGCCGGCGTACAGACTCACGAAGAAGAGATCGCCGGCCGGGAAGGTCAACTCGAATTCGGGCTGTTTCGAATCGGCCGATAGCGTCTGCGACCGGCCGTGGGAAGCCGAGGTCAGCTCGACAACCGAGATCGGCGTCGTCGGGTCGGCCGTCAGGTTGAAAAAGGCTAGGAAAAGCGGCCCGGCGGGCGGGCGGCTCTCCGACCAGCCCAGGCTGACACCGCTCGCCGTCAAGGTTTGCGCCAGGCTGAACGTCAGAAAGGGCGCCTTGGCGGTCGCGCCCGCGCCCGCCGGCGAGTTCGAGGGAAGCGTGGTGGGCGCAGCCGCCGGCCGCGTGCTCGAGAAAACGTAGGTGAGCACGTCAGCGCTAGGAGAGGCGTCGGCGGAGAATGTGATGCTCGCGCTCACGCCCGAAGCGCTCATCGTCACGGCTTGCCCCGGAACGACCGTCACGTTTTGGGGCGACATGCTAGGCAGGGGCCCGGGGCCGGATGCAACCACCGTCGTCGTGCTCGTGCAGGCCACCAGGAGCGCGAGCAGAGGCAGCGCCGCTGCGATCCACCAACGCGAACCAACCAAAGCTTTCACTCTGAGTCTCCCTACAGTGGAATGTTTCCGTGTTTGCGCTTGGGACGTTCGACGCGCTTGTCGGCGAGCATGTCGAGCGCGCGCGCGACGACCTGGCGCGTTTGGCTGGCCTCGATCACGTCGTCGACGTAGCCGCGCTCGGCTGCGATGAACGGGTTGGCGAAGCGCCGCTCGTAGTCGGCGACGAGTTCTGCCGTCTTCGCCTCGGGATCCGTCGACTCCGCGATCTCACGCCGGAAAATGGTCTTGACCGCACCGGCAGCGCCCATGACGGCGATCTCGGCGCTCGGCCAGGCGACGTTGTAGTCGGCGCGGATGTGTTTGGACGCCATGACGTCGTAGGCGCCGCCATACGCCTTGCGCGTGATGACCGTGATCTTCGGGACGCTCGCCTCAGCGAAGGCGTACAGCAATTTCGCGCCATGCTTGATGATGCCGCCGTACTCCTGAGCGGTGCCGGGCAGAAACCCCGGCACGTCGACGAAGGTCAGCAGCGGGATGTTGAAAGCGTCGCAGAAGCGGACGAATCGCGCCGCCTTGATCGACGACGCGATGTCGAGCACGCCGGCCAGCACCTTGGGTTGATTGGCGACGATGCCGACAGTTGAGCCGCCGATTCGGCCGAAGCCGATGACGATGTTCTGCGCGTACAGCTCGGCCAGCTCGAAGAAGTCGCCGTCGTCGAGCACCGCGACGATTGCATCCTTGATGTCGTACGGTTTGTTCGGCGCGTCCGGGATCAGGTCGTCCAACTCCGGCGCGAGCCGCTGCGGATCGTCGTCGCAGGCGTAGCGCGGGGGGTCTTCGAGATTGTTTTGCGGGATGAAGCTTAACAAGCGGCGAGTCTGGAGGTTCATCTCCGCCTCGTCGGCCGCGACCAGATCCGTGACTCCGGACTTTGTCGCGTGGGTCAGCGCGCCGCCGAGCTGTTCGAACGTAACGTCCTCGCCGGTGACGGCCTTGATGATCTCAGGGCCGGTGATGAACATCTGTGAGATGTTTTCGACCATGATCGTAAAATCGGTAATCGCCGGGGAGTAGACCGCCCCGCCGGCGCATGGCCCGGCGATCAAACTGATCTGGGGAATGACGCCGCTTGCCTGAACGTTACGCCAGAAGATCTCCGCGTAGCCTCCCAGGCTTACGACACCTTCCTGAATACGTGCGCCGCCCGAATCGTTGATCCCGACGATCGGGGAACCGGTGCGTACGGCGAGATCCATCACCTTGCAGATCTTTTCGGCGAAGACTTCGCCGAGCGATCCGCCGAGCACCGTGAAATCTTGCGAGAAGAGGAACACCTGGCGCCCGCCGATGGCGGCCCGTCCGGTCACGACCCCATCGCCGAGGAACTCCCGCTCGTCGAGACCGAATGCGCTCGAGCGGTGGATCGCGAACATGTCGAACTCCACGAACGAGCCGGGGTCGACCAGTGCCGCTATCCGCTCGCGCGCGGTACGCTTCCCCCGAGCGTGCTGCTTTTCGTTGGCGCCTGCGCCGGCCGGCTCGAGCGCTTGCGCGCGCCGCTCGCGAAGCTGCTCGGTCTTGCCGTCGCGATCGGTCACGGCAGCCGGCTTACCAGATTCCGAGCTGCATCTTCACGTCGTCGCTCGCCATCGTGCGCGGATCCCAGGGCGGGTTAAAGGTGATCTCGACGCTCGCGTTCTTGACGCCGTCGAGCGACTGCACTTTGCTCTGGACTGCTTCTTTAAAAAGCGGTCCGACCGGGCACATCGGCGAGGTGAGCGTCATGCGCACTTTGACGTTTTCCTGATCGGGGCCGTCGACGTCGACGCCGTAGACGAGTCCTAGATCGACGATTCCGAGGTGAAGCTCCGGATCTTCCACCTCTTTAAGTGCTTCAATAACCTGTTCTTGCGTAGGCATAGTCCCTCCGGGAGGTAGACTACCCCAGGGCGCCCGGGGTTTCCAGCAAGCGGCGTACGCGCGCCAATGCCTGCGGCGTATCGACGTCGATCAGGGCCGCGTCGTCCTCGACGTTCAGCTCCACTCTGCGCCAGCGAGCGGCATCGCGCAGCCTACGGATGGTATCGCCGGCTGCGAGGCCCCCGATCGCGGCGCGCGCCCGCGGGCCGAAAACGACCGGGTGACCGGGCCGGTCCTTCCATACGGGGTACGCGACATCCGCATCGCCGCGGGCGGCCGTGACGCGCCGAACGAGCGCGGCGTCGACCAAAGGGGTGTCCGCCAGGAGAACGGCCAGCGCCGAATCGGCATCGCCGATCGCTGCATTGGCCAATTGCAAGGAGTGCGACATCCCGCGCTCGGGCGCCGCATTCACGACGATGTGCAGGTCCGCGGCGGCACAGATTCGTTCGACGAGCGCGGGCGAAGCGACCAGCACGGTGGGAAAGCCTTGCGCGGCGGCGATCGCCCGCTCGAGCATCGTTCGCTCGCCGATCCGCAAGAGCAGCTTTTCGACCCCCATGCGCGAGGAGCGGCCCGCGGCAAGAATCGCACACCACGTTTTCACACGAGCTTGGAGAGCCTCTGTGCGAACTCGGCGATCGTCTTCTTGGCGACGCCTTCGATCAGCCGGCCCCCAACGCTCGCGATGATGCCGCTGATCTGGGAATCGGTGTGCAGTTCGACGTGCGTCTTCCCATCGCGTGGCACCAAGCGCGAGACGATCGTCGCGCGCACGCCGCCGCGACCCTTGGTGTCGTCGCCCTGCACGCGCAGCGTCGCAGTGTGGGTCGGCTCGTCGAATGATTCGACGAAGATCGTCGCATTGTAGGAGATCGATACGGGGCCGACCTTCACGGAGACCTTGGCACGATAGGTCTTGTCGTCGACCGTCTCGGTCACGACCGCGTTTGGAATGCAGCCGGCCACGCGCGGTACGTCGGTGAGGACCGGCCAAACGCGCTCGAGCGGAGCATCCACGTCGAAGGCGTCATCGATGATCATCGCGCCGCCTCGTGCAGCGTGGTCGGAAAAGACGCGGTCCGCCCGGAGCCGTGCACCGGCGCAGGTCCTCCGCGCAGGCGGCCCCCCGCGTCCCGTCTTTGGTTTTTCGAAGCGTTTCCATCGGGGGTGGCCTTCGCTGCGCGACCCCCGACGGACCCGCGTCCCCCGCTTTCAACGGCCGCCGCCTGGCTGCCGCCGCACGAGGTCACGCTCGAACAGAAGAACCTTACGGAAGCAAGGCGGACAGATTATCGGCGTCGGGCGAACCGATGCCGGTCGCTTGGTCGTAGCCTTTCTTCGCACTGAAGGCGCCGTTGCTGCCAAAGACGATATCGTGCCAAAAAGCCGTCTTGCCCTTACCGTAGCCGTTGGCCAGGAACGCGGCGTAGGCCGGCGGGTTGAAGCCGCCGGTGAACGGGGCGCCATGCATCTGGTCGAGTTCCACGACCATGGCACCGAAGATTGGCGCAGACAGGGACGTGCCGCCGATCGGCCCCTCGAACTCGCCGTCAAAGAAGAACGACTCGCCCGTGCTCGGATCGGCATCGAACGAGAGGTCGGGAAGATTGCGGCCGCTCGAGATCACGTTCGGCACGCCCTTCTGATAGGCCGGGCGGGCAAACATGGTCGAGACGCCGCCGCCGGCTTCCGGCCACGCCGTCTCACTGAAATAGTCGCCGCTCTTGGCGACCGATAACGTCGTGCCGCCGACTGCAACGAACGACGGACTGCTGGCGGGCGTATCGACGCCCGAGTTACCCGAGCAATCGTCGCCCTGCGAGCCGGCGTCGCCGGTCGAAGCGTGGAACACGATGCCGATCGCTGCGGCCTGTTTTGCGATATGCTCGGTTTGCTTGGCAAAGGCGGGCTCGGCGGTTTCGCAAATGCCGAAGCTCGAATCGAGCGTTTCGACCAGCGCATCGGAGACGGCGCGGTTGTAGGAATCGATGATCTGAGCAAACGGAATCTCGTCGGGCTCGTAGATGACGATGTCGGCGCCGGGGGCGAGCGACGCGATGGTTTCGTAGTCGAGCGTCGCTTCGATCTCGTCGCCGCTATCGCTGCCGGGGCCGCCGTCGATCGGGACGCGTGTCGTCGTCCCGGTGCGCGTCACGCCGAAAGCCGAAAGGTATCCGGCCAGATCCGAGTCTGACGGGTTGCCGCCGATGACGATGCCGGCGGTATGCCCCGTTCCGTCGAAGCCGTGCTGAACGGGCAAATTGTAACCGTTCGCAAAAGCGAGCGGGCCGTAACCGCCGTCGGGACCGCGCAACGGTTTTCCGATCGTCCCATCTGGGGCGAGTGCCCTGCGTTGCCCGAATGCGTAGTGAAAGTGCATGAGCTGCAGGTTATTGAGACCGGTCACACCCGAGATGAGGCCGCTCAACGCGGTGGGCAGGCTCGCCACGGTCGCGTTGGCATAGCGGACGCCTTCGTGCGCTTGCGCGACGCGGTGAATGTCGGTTCCGAAGAAGCGCTCGACGGCGTGCGAGGGAGCCACCGCGTCGATGACGCTGCGGTTCGAGTAGGTGCGCACGACCGTAAAGCCGGCCGCCCGGAGCACGGCGATGGTGCGCTCCTGGTCGGCGGACGCAGGCGCAAAATAGCTGCGGAACTGGGCCGGCGTTAGGCGCGCGCCAAAGAGCGGCGATGCCGGATTCCCGAAGTCGGCGAGCAGCACGTCCAACTCGGCTTGGTGTTGGTAGGGGAGGGTGAAGGCAAGTTGGATCGGCATGCCGGCTGGGGCGCGACCGAGGTCGGTCAGTCCCGCCGCATGCGGGACGCTTGCCGCCGGCAGAAGGGCCGCGCTTGCGAGCGCCGGCGCCGAGCATAGACCGGCGAGGACAAGTGCTCCGAGCGTTCGGCTTCCAATGGGTCGAGTCGTACGCGTAATTTTCATCGCAGCTAAAGCGTAGCGGCGTGCCCTGAAAAAATTCTGAAAGCTCGCTTCGGATTGGCGCGGCCGCATTATAGCGCGTCGGACATGAGGATCTTTGCGTCGGCGGCGACCAGCTGGCGCCCCTCCCCATCGAGCGCGGTTCCGCGCAGTGAAAGGATGCGGCCCTTCAGCTTCGGTTTGGGCTCGACCGCAACCACCTCCCAGCGCAGGAGCAGTTCGGTGTCCGGTTTCACCGCGGCTATTAGCCGGAAATTGAACTCGAGCCCGACACCGGGAAAGCCTTCCTTGGCCTGGGCACCGCAAAGTGCGACCAAGAGTGCAACCGGGTGTGCGCCCGACGCGATGAGACCGCCGAAGCGCGTGGCCGTGGCGTAGCTCTCGTCGTGATGCATGGGATTGGTATCACCGATTTCGGTCGCGAACGTCACGATATCGTCGCGGCTCAACACGAAACGCCGCTCGAAGCGATGGCCGATCTCCATCGATGGTCCCTTTCAAACCGCCAAGTAGCGGTGCATCGCTTCGCTGTCGGCCTTGAGTTCGTCGATCGAGCCGTGGGCCATGACCCGGCCGTTCGAGAGGATGTAGCCGCGGTCCGAGAGGGCCATCGCGACCCGCGCATTCTGCTCGACCAGCAGGATCGTGTTGCCCTCCGCTCGGATGCGCCGCACGACTTCCTCGACGTTGCGCGCGATCAATGGGGCTAGACCTTCCATGGGTTCGTCGAGCAGAATGATCGCCGGGTTGGCGATCAACGCCCGGGCGATCGCGAGCATCTGCTGTTCGCCTCCGGACAGCTTAGCGGGCTTGTCGCGGCGCTCACCCAAGACCGGGAAGTACTCGTAGATGCGGCGCTCGGTCCAAGCCCCCTTGTTGCCCGCGAGCGCGGCCAGGCGCAGGTTTTCGCCGACGGTGAGGTTCGCAAAAATGCGCCGGTCTTCGGGAACGAGCGCTAAGCCCAGTTGGGCCAGCCGGAACGGCGGCTTGTGAACGATCGTCTGACCGCGAAGGCGAATGGAGCCGCTGCGAACGGTGACCAGGCCCATGATGGCCTTGAGCGTCGTCGAGCGGCCGCTGCCGTTACGTCCGAGCAGTCCGACGACCTCGCCGTCGTCGACTCCCAGCGACACGTTCTGAAGCACGTGGCTCTTCTCGTAGTATGCGTTGACGCCCTCGAGCTCTAGCAGCATCAGCCCGGCCTCAATCCAGCCCGCCGAGGTACGCCCGCTGCACGGCGTCGTTGGCACGTATTTCGGCCGGCGTGCCGACCGCCAGCAGCCCGCCGGTCTGCATCACCGTAATCGTCGTCGATACCGACATCACGACGTCGATGTCGTGCTCGACGAGCACGATCGTTCGGCCCGGCGTGATGCGCACGATCAATTCGACGGTGGCGGCCGTTTCGGCCGGCGACATGCCGGCCAGCGGCTCGTCGAGCAAGAGCACTTGGGGATCGCGCGCTACCACGAGACCAATCTCGAGGCGTCGTTGATCGCCGTGCGAGAGGTTTTCGGCGAGCGTTCCGGCGGCGGCGCCCAGGCCGATCTCGTCGAGCACTTCCTCCGTTCGCGCTGCGATGCCGGCCATGCGGGAACCGGGAAAAAAGAAATTTGCCTTGCCGTCGAACGCGGCCTGAACCGCCAGGCGAACGTTCTCCTCGACGCTCAACTTTGCGAAGATGTTGGTGATCTGAAACGAGCGCGCGATGCCCAGCCGCGCTCGCTCGTAAGGGGGCAAGCGGGTGATGTCGCGGCCCCCAAAGTAGATGCGTCCCTGGGACGGCGGAAGAAGACCTGACAATAAATTGAAGAGCGTGGTCTTTCCGGCGCCGTTGGGGCCGATGATCGTGCGCACGCCGCCGCTCGGCAGCTCGAGCGAGACATCGTTAACCGCCTTGAAGCCGGAAAACGAGCGGGTGAGATGCTCGGTCCGAAAACAGTAAGCGGTCGTGCCGGTGTCGGGGCTCGTCATGGGCCGGCTCCGCTTGCGGGCAGCTCGCCCGGCGGGTCGTGGCTTCGGCGCGTGCCTTCGGGGGAGCGCCGGAACATCCGCGCGAGACCGTAACGGCGCAGGTCGGCGACCATGCCGCCGATGCCGCGCGGCGCCGCCAGGACGAAAAAGACGAAGACTGCGCCGATCGCAGCGGGCCAGTACTTCGTCGCCTGCGAGACGCTGTTCTGAAGGTCCCAGTAAACGAATGCGCCGATCATCGGTCCCGCGAACGTATAGATTCCGCCGAGCAGCGACATCATGACCACGCGGCCCGAGTAGTCGACCGAGCCGGCGTCGGGATTGATCGACTGCTGGAGGTACGTCCAAAGCCAGCCGCCCACGGCCGGGAAGAGCGCCGAAAGCACGAATGCGTTCACGCGATACTTATCGACGTCGTAGCCTAGAAAGCGCGCGCGCAGTTTGTTTTCGCGAATGGCATGCAGAACCGAACCGAAAGGCGACCGTACGATCCACAGGTTGACGGCGATCGCGACGAGCGCAACGGCGCCTGCGAAAGCGTACATGTGGGTCGAATCCGCCAGCCACGTGCCGGGGAGCCCCGGCAAGGCGGGCCGGGCGATCCCTTGCAGTCCGTCCTCGCCGCCCGTTAGATCGCTCCAGCGAAACGTCACGAAAAAGATCACTTGCGCGAACGCAAGGGTGATCATCGAGTAGTAAATCCCGCTCGAGCGCGGGACGATCAGGCGACCCAGCAACCAGGCCCACAGCGCGGTCAGGCCGAGCGCGAAGAGCAGCGCGACTGCGAGGTTGCCGCCGCCGCCGAAAGCAACGTGCTGCGGACCGATCGTCACGTCGAAGCCCTTCACATAGAGCGCGGTCGTGTACGCGGCGATCGAGAAGAACATGGCGTGACCGAAAGACAGCTCGCCGGCGTGTCCGAAAAGCAGGTTGAAGCCGAGCGCGAAGAGGGCAAACACGACGATGGTCGTCGCCAGGTCGACGAAACCGGCGTGCAGCGGCCAGCGGTTTCCTTGCAGCGGATTAAGATCGAGCGAGCCGCCCGGCATGAAAAGCGGCAGCAGCGCGATCCCGAGCGCAATGAGCGCCAGCTGCCGCCAAGCGCTCGCGGCTCCCGAGTTTCGAGGGCGGCCCGGCTCGCTCGTCGCCGGGCGATCGGCCAGGGTCACTCGAAGAGGCCTTCGACCCCGAGAATGCCGCGCGGCCGCACGAGCAAAATGATGCCCATGATGATGAAGCCCGTAAGCTCGACGGCGGGCGGAGAGATCAGCTCCATCATGCTCGACAGGATGCCGATGATCAGACCTCCCGCGACGGCGCCCCAGAACGAGCCGATTCCGCCGACGATCACGATGACGAAGGTCAGAATGATCCACTGCGAACCAAAGCTCGGCGCGATAGCGTAGACGGGCGCCGCGAGCGCACCTGCGAGCCCGGCCATGAACGAGCCGATCCCAAAGACGAAGGTGAACATCAGGGGCATGTTGATGCCGAGGATTTTCACCATCTCGGCGTCGCGCGTTCCGGCGCGAATGATCATGCCGATGTTGGTCCGGTTGATGAGCAGCCACACCGCGACCAAAATGAAGATCGTCACCGCGACCAAGAAAACGTCCTTGTAGACCGGGAATTGGAAGCTGCCGACCGTGATTCCCCAACGTATGGTGTGCCCGAAGAGCGACAGGTTGAGGGGGCGGAAATTTGCCGGGCCGAGCGTGAGGAAGCCGTTGAGGTACGCCGGCAGCCCGGGATAGCGGACGGCGTCGTCACCCCAAATGCGCCGCACGATCTGCTCGAAGATCAGCGCCGTGCCGTAGGTCAGCAGCAGCGTGTATTCGGGCAACCGGCGGTAGAGCGGACGGATCAGCGAAGCTTCGAAGAGCATGCCGAAAACGCCGATGAATGCCGCCGCCAAAAGGATGGACGGCCAAAAGCCCACGATCGGCGCAAAGGTATACGCCAGGTACGCTCCCAGCATGAAGAAGGCGCCATGCGAGAAGTTGATGACGCCCATTAAACCCAGGATGATGTTGAGGCCGAGCGCCACCAGGATGTAAAGCATGCCGAGCGAGATGCCGTTGAAAAAGAGATCGACGACCTGATGGAACAGCACGTTCCCGCGCGCTTTCGGCGAGGCGCCGCAAACCCTTCCCGTCCTCGAGCCAGGCGCGGCGTCGGGCGGGCGAGCTTTTCGTCTGATTCCTGGGAGCCATTGCGACGGTTAGCTGCCGGAGCCGGCGCCCCGCCCCGGCAGGGCGGAGTCCCGAACGAAACTATTCGGAACGCTTCGTCTGTTAATCAGACATACGGCCGGGGACGAAAGTGGCCGACAAAGGGTACAATGGAAGCAGGCCCCGGTAATGTCGAGGCTGAGCGTGCCGGAGCTGTTTAGAGGCAGGCGCGTAGGGAGTCATATCAAGCATGTCAATGTGGGAACCGTTTACCGAACGAGCGCGCCGGAGTATTGTCCTAGCGCAAGAAGAAGCGCAGCGTCTCGGCAATAACTACATCGGAACCGAGCACATTCTGCTCGGCATCATCTCTGAAGGAGAGAGCCTCGCGGCCAAGGTCCTCGAGACGCTGGGCGTCAATCTAGCGAAAGTTCGGCAGGAGGTCGAGGCAATCGTCGGGCGCGGCGGTCAGACCGTCCAACAGGAGATGGTCTTCACGCCCCGAGCGAAGCGCGTCATCGAATTAGCCTTCGAAGAGGCTCGTCAGCTCAACCACAACTATATCGGCACCGAGCACTTGCTGCTCGGGCTGATCCGTGAAGGCGAGGGCGTAGCTGCCCGTGTGCTGACCAACCTCGGCGTCGACCCGGCCAAGGTGCGCGTCCAAACCACGTCGCTGCTCGGCGCGGAAGGGCAGCCCGTTGCTCCCAAGGGCAAATCGAAGACTCCAACGCTGGACGCCTACGGTCGCGACCTGACCACGCTGGCGCGCGACAACAAGCTCGATCCCGTCATCGGGCGCTCGAACGAGATCGAGCGCGTGATCCAAATTCTCTCGCGCCGGACCAAGAACAATCCGGCGCTCATCGGTGAACCGGGCGTGGGCAAGACCGCAATCGCTGAAGGCTTAGCGCAACGCGTCATCAAGGGCGAGGTTCCCGAGCCGCTGCGCGAGCGGCGCGTGATCACGCTCGACCTCGCGGGCTTGGTCGCCGGTACGAAGTATCGCGGTGAGTTCGAAGAGCGCATGAAGCGGGTCATGGACGAGATCCGGGCGGCCGCGGGCGAAATCATCCTCTTCATCGACGAACTGCACACGCTCGTCGGGGCCGGCGCAGCCGAGGGCGCGATCGACGCATCCAATATCATCAAGCCTGCGCTAGCGCGCGGCGAGCTGCAATGCATCGGGGCGACGACCCTCAACGAGTTCCGCAAGCACATCGAAAAAGATGCAGCGCTGGAGCGGCGCTTCCAGCCGATCATGGTCGGCGAGCCCACCGTTGAAGAAACGATCGAGATCCTCAAGGGCCTGCGCGATCGCTACGAAGCGCATCACAAGGTGACGATCACGGACGAGGCCTTGGCTGCCGCGGCCAAACTCAGCGACCGCTACATCAGCGACCGCTTCTTGCCCGACAAGGCCGTCGATCTCGTCGACGAGGCCAGTTCCCGCGTTCGCTTGCAGGCGACGCTGCCGCCTCAGGAAATCCGCGACATCGAGACGCAGATTCGCAAGATCAAAGCCGAAAAGGAAGCGGTCGTCAAGCTGCAAGAGTTCGAGAAGGCAGCCTCGATCCGCGATCGTGAAGAGAAGCTGCGCCTGGAGAAGCAGCGCCTCGAGCAGGAGTGGCAGGACCGAAAGGCGACCGCCGACCGCACCCTCAAAGTGACCGAGGCCGACATCGCCTACATCGTGTCCTCGTGGACCCGCATCCCGGTTTCCAAGCTCGCGGAGGCCGAGACGGCCAAGCTGCTTTCCATGAAGGAACAGCTGCACAAGCGGGTGATCGGGCAAGACGAGTCGATCGAGGTCGTCACGCGCGCCATTCGCCGCTCACGGGCAGGCTTGAAGAATCCCAAACGTCCGATCGGTTCGTTCATCTTCCTCGGGCCGACCGGGGTCGGCAAGACCGAAGTCGCGCGCAGTCTTGCCGAGTACCTCTTCGACGACGCGGAGTCGATGATCCGCATCGACATGTCGGAGTACATGGAGAAGTATGCCGTCTCGCGGCTCGTCGGAGCACCTCCCGGTTACGTTGGTTACGAAGAAGGCGGGCAGCTCACCGAGGCGGTACGGCGCCGTCCCTATTGCGTCGTTCTCCTCGACGAGATCGAGAAAGCGCACCCGGACGTCTTCAACCTGCTCTTGCAAGTCCTCGAGGACGGTCGCCTGACCGATTCTCAGGGCCGCGTCGTCGATTTCAAGAACTCGGTCATCATCATGACCTCTAATGTCGGGGCGACCGGCATGCAGACGATCACCGAAATCGGCTTCCGCCCTCAGAAGACCACCGGCGAAGCCGATCAGGCGGCGTACGAGAAGATGAAGAACAAGGTGCTCGACGAGGTCAAGCACACCTTCCGGCCCGAGTTCCTCAATCGTGTCGACGAGGTTGTCGTCTTCCATCAGCTCAGCCGGGCTCAGATCGAGCAGATCGTCGGCCTCGAACTCGAGAAAGTCATCCGCGAGGTCCGGGCGCAAGACATGTACCTCGAGGTGACCGAGGACGCCAAGGTGCTGCTGGCCCGCAAGGGTTGGGATCCGCAGTTCGGCGCGCGGCCGCTGCGTCGCGCGATCCAGCGCGAAGTCGAAGACGAGCTGGCCGAGGAACTGCTCAAGGGCAACTTCACGAGCGGCGACCGCATCCTGGCCGAAACGGATCCGGACAAGCCGGAAAAACTGCGCTTCTCGAAGATTCCGTCGGTCGAGCCGCCCGCGCCGACGGCGCAGGAGCTCACTGCTTCATCTTGACCCCGTTTGCGACGTGGCGGGCGCGGCTGCCCGCCACGATCGGATCGTGGTTCGCCCGCGATCTGGTTCGCAGCGCGCTCGCCTTCGTTGAGGACGGGCGCGTCGTTCTGCGCGTCGTCGAAGACGGCAAGGTCGAAGCGCTGGTTCGCGACCCTCGCGGCCAGCGAACGGTCGCGATCGAATGGGGCAGCGGCACCGGACCGCTCGCGCTGCGGGCGGTTTGTTCGTGCGGCGGCAGCGGAATTTGCGAGCACGTGGTCGCGGCGCTCGAAGCCGTCCGCTCGCAGACCGAGATCGACGCGGCGACCCCGGCCGACGACGTCGATCTAAGCTGGTTGCCGGTCCCGCGGCTTGATTCGCGCCAACAGCGCGCGCGCTGCGTTTGGCCGGTGTTCTCTTCGCCGGATGGGGCGGCGCTGGTTGCGACCCTCGTTTTGGATTCGCCGCGGCTCAAGGGCGCGGTACGCGATGCCGAGGCCATCGTCGCCATGATGGATGCGTCACCGGTCGACGATTGGGACGAACTGGACCGCGAGCTGATGCGCGAAGAGTCGGTGCTCGAAGCGTTTGCGGGGCGCACTGGCGCGCGTGCGTTGGCGCGTGCGCTTTTCCGCCTCGCTCGCCATCCACGGCTACGCTTCGACGACGCGCCTGGCGAAGGCCGTCATCCTTCCGAGTTGCCCGAATTCAGCATCGATCTGCGCGGCCTCGCTTTGCGCGCAACGCGGCATGGCGACGGTTTCTTGCCGGTGTTCGAAACCTTTGACGGGCAGACCATCTCTGCCAAGGCGGCGCTGCTGCTCGACGGGCCGCCCGTTTGGATCTCGACGCGCCGCGCAGCCTATCTGATCGACGGCTCGTTCGACGCAAAGAAGGCAATTGAGGTTGCGCGCGCTTCGAACGGCGTAGCCGAGAACGCGGCGACCCGCCTATCGGCTCGCACGATCGCCCGGGTCGCGCCGTATTTGCCGGCCCCGGAGCGCGCGTCGCTCGGCATCGCCGATGCCGGCGACCCGACGGCGGAGGCCGCTTTCGGTTGGGTGTCGGGGGCGCTCGTCGCCGCCTTGACGTTCATCGATCGCGCGACCGGCGCCCGTGCGCCATATGGCGCGCTCGGCGCGATCGCGACGCACGAAGGCGGCTACGTGCGTTTCGGGGCCGAACAGGCGGCGGCGCTGCGCGGCCGCCTTCTCGATGCCGGCTTCGTCCCGCGCTCGACCGATGGTTTTGCCCTGCACGGGCCGGATCGTGCGGCGGCATTCGTCCGGGAGACGTTGCCCGCTTGGAGCGACTTGGCTTACCGCCTCGATCCTGGGCTGCGGGACATCGCGCACGGCTCGAGCGAGCTCGACTTCAACGTCTCCGCGCGGCGCGCGAGCCCTGATTCCGATTGGTTCGAGCTGACCGTCGACGTTTTCGTCGGCGCGGGCGATGCGCTCAGCCAAAAGGAACTGTCGGCGCTGCTCTCGGGCAACGGGCGCTACGCCGAGGTACGCGGCAAACTGGTCGACATTGCGAAGTTCCGCGAACGTAACGCGCTGCTGCAGGATCTTTCGGAACGCAAGCGTACCGGGTTTGCCGCCTTGCTCGCGCTGCGTGATGAGCTTCACGATAGCTTCTCCGCCGTTTCGCTGCCGCCCGAGGTCGAGCAGCTGCGCGAAAAGATGCGAAACTTTCAGGGCATTCCGAGCGTCGAGCCGCCTGCGCTCACGAATGGCCGGTTGCGTTCGTACCAGGAGCGCGGCCTCGACTTTCTGGCCTACCTTTCGGAATTCGGATTCGGCGGGATCTTGGCCGACGAGATGGGCCTGGGCAAGACGATTCAGGTCATCAGCTACCTTTTGCGCAGGCGCCTGCTACAAGGGCCCGCACCGGCCCTGGTGATCGCCCCGACGTCGGTGACGCACACGTGGCAAAACGAGATCGCGCGCTTTGCCCCGGAGCTCAAGACGCTGCGGCTGCACTCGGGCAGCGACCGCGCGGCGCGCTACGACGAAGTGCCGGAGAGCGACGTCGTCATCACCTCCTACGCACTGGCGCGCTTGGACGCAGAACAACTTGCGAAGTACCGTTTCCGCTCGTTGATCCTCGACGAGGCGCAGAACGCCAAGAATCCGTCCTCACAAATCGCACGGGTCGTGCGTGCGCTGCGGGCCGATCACCGGCTGGCGCTGACCGGCACGCCGGTCGAGAATTCGCTGCGCGATCTATGGGCGATCTTCGCCTTCGTCGAACCGGGATTGCTCGGCAGCGAGGCATCGTTCAGGCGCCGCTTCGAAGGTCCGATCGCCGACAACGATCCCAAGGCGACCGCCCTGCTCCGTTCGCGCCTCGAGCCGTTCCTTTTGCGACGGACCAAGGAAGACGTCGCTCCCGAGCTTCCCGACCGGACGGAAGTCACGCTCGAGAGCGACCTCTCGCCGCTGCAGCGGCGGCTCTATCGCGGCGTTGCCGAGGCCGCGCGCCGCGAGCTTTTCGCGCTCGTCGACCGGAAAGGCGTCGAAAATTCGACCATTCACGTGCTGGCGGCACTGACGCGGCTGCGCCAAATCTGCGCGCATCCCGGCTTGCTTTTCGCGGAGTATCGAGAGACGCCCGACGCCAGCGCCAAATTCGAGGCGTTTCTCGAAACCGTCGACGAGGTGCTCTCGGGCAACCATCGCGTGCTCGTGTTCAGCGCCTTTGCCTCGATGCTGCGCATCATGCGCGTCGAACTCGAGCGGCGCGGCATCCCGTTTGGCTACCTCGACGGATCGACCAAAGATCGTGACCGGCAAGAGGAAGTGGCTCGCTTCATGCAGCCGGACGGTCCGCCGCTGTTTCTTTGCTCGCTCAAAGCAGGCGGCGTAGGCTTAACGCTGACGGCCGCCGATTACGTGATCCTGTACGATCCGTGGTGGAATCCTGCGGTCGAGCGGCAGGCGATCGACCGAACCCATCGGATCGGTCAGCATCGGGCGGTCACGGCCTATCGCTTGGTGACCAGCGGAACCGTCGAGGAGAAGATCCGCACGCTGGCCGAGCGTAAGGCCAGCTTGTCGAAGCAGATCATCAAGGCCGACGGCGTGCTCGCTAAATCGCTGACGCGCGAAGATCTCGAATTACTGCTTGCGGATCCCGATTGAACGTTGGTCATTTAATACTGAATCTTGGGACCCCAACCGTTGAAGTCGCGTAACGGATTTGGATACATCGGGACCGTTGGGCGTGTCGTTTGGGGGTTCCCGATCGAGCGGGGCTTGATCATTTTTTCGAGCCTCCTTCGGACTCGTTGCTTGATATAGACCGCGGCAACATGGAAAGTTTCGGACGGCCCGTCGATGCTGCGTTTGCGGGGATTTAGCGGCCCTCTAGCGGGCACTTTTCGGCTCAGTAATACGGTACTCGAAGAAGGAGCTCAGCTGCAACTACTTAAATAGTAGTACATGGTCTCCAGTCCGTCAAGGGGATCGTTCAATCGCACTTAAACGAGCGCGTACGCAGATCCCGGCATCGAGGAGAGTGCTCTGATGCGTTTTGCAAGAATTTTATCGCTCGGCGTTCCCATGGTTATCGCCTTGGCAGCGGGTTGCTCGGGTCGCGAACAAACCATACCGGCCGCGACCGTTGCAGGAAACGCCGCATCTCGACAATCGCAAACCATGGCACGATCCGGTACGATCTTCGTCAGCGATCCGAACGGCAATGCCGTCTCGGAATTCAGCCTGAGCGGAAAGCACCAGTTGCTTGGCGTCCTTAGCGGTTCTTTCAGCGGTCCGACTGGGATGGCGGTGGACGGTCAGGGCACCCTCTACGTCGCTAACGCGGGCGGCGAAATCGTCGAATATGCAAAGGAGGGGACGCAGCCGTCGACCGTGCTCAACGACCCAGGCTACTGGGCAAATGCCGTCGCAGTCGGCAGCGACGGCACCGTTTACGTAGCCAACCTCTTTAAGGACGAGCAAGGCTCGGGCCAAGGCGCCGGGAACGTCGTTGCGTTCGCACCAGGCAGCACGAGCCCGACGGAAACGTTCAACGACTCGCACTTCTTCTACGTGACCGGTGTGGCCGTCGATGGCCAAAACGATCTCTTCGTTTCCTACGACGAGGGAACGAGCAAGAATCCAACCCGGACCGGAAGGGTCGTAGAGTTCGTGAAAGGCTCCTCGAATCCAACGGAAATCATTTCGGTTCCCGGTCCTCGCAAGAACAGCGGCACGTACGCGCTAGCGCTTGACAAAACCGGCGATGTCGTCGTAGCGGCATATGGTGCCGGCGCTTTCTACGTCTACGACCCCGGCAACCCGAAGCCAATCCGTTCGTTCGGTTCGGGGCCGGCCATCGTGAACGGCATGGCCTTTGACGCGACGGGAAGCTCGCTGTTTTCGTCGGAGCTGGGCACCAACGCCCTCGACATCTTTGATTATGCCGATGGAAAAATGAGCGGGACGATTCGCTTGAAGTTCAGCGACGGATACGGCGTCGCCGTCGATCCGCCGCTGGCCGAATGATGCGGTCGCGCCGCCTACTTTGCGGCGCGGCGCAGGAGTGCGCGGATACGTTCGGCCTCGGCGTCGTCGATCTCGCCGGTATCTAAGAGTTTGAGCATCAGCGCCTGCGGCGAGTTGTTGAAAAAGCGCGACACGACGTAGTCGACGACGCTCGAGCGGGCTTCGTCGCGGCCAACCTTCGGGGTGTAGAGGAATGCTCGGCCGAGCGCCCGGTGGCTAACGTAGCCCTTCGTTTCCAGGATGCGCAGCGTGGTCAGCACGGTGTTGTAGGCGAGCGGGGGCGGCCCCAGCGCTTCGACGACGTCGCCCACCGTGGCGCTTCCGCGCGACCAGAGAATTTCCATCAGCCGCAGTTCGGCTTCGGTCAGGGTCGGTGACTTTTTGCGCGCCATCAGGTTACGCTCGAAAGGGCGTTCACGCGATCAATCCTAGCGCAGCCGCGGCGCAAAGTCAACTAAGAAATTAAGAACTACGATAGGGAGGCACGCCGGCCCGACGAATCGGCGAGCATGGAGCAGGCCAGCTACGCCTCCGGTACGAGTGCCGTGCCGCTCATCGGCGAGACGATCGGGGTGCATTTCGATCGTGTCGCCGCCTCCCACCCCACCGGCGAGGCCGTGGTTTCGGTCCACCAGGGCGCCCGTCTGACGTATGCCGAGTTGCGGGCCGTGACCGACGAGTTCGCGCGCGGGCTCATTGCGCTCGGCGTCCGGCACGGTGACCGGGTCGGCATCTGGTCGACCAATAACATCGAATGGGTGATCGCGCAGTTCGCGACGCCTAAGGTCGGCGCGATCCTGGTCAATATCAATCCGGCCTATCGCAGCTCGGAGGCATCCTACGCGCTGCGCCAGAGCGGCGTGTCGGTGCTGCTGGCGCAGATCCGCCACAAGACGAGCGACTACGCTGAAATCCTGCGTGAGATCCGGCCGGGACTGCGCGAACTGCGTACGGTCGTTCTGATCGGCGACGAAGAACTGACGAGCCCGCTCGAGGGTGCGATGCGCTGGGACGACGTGCGCGCCGCGGCGCGCAACGCGGGGCCGGACGTGCTCGCCGAGCGGCTCGCGCTGACGCAATTCGACGAACCGATCAACATCCAATATACCTCGGGCACGACCGGCTTTCCGAAAGGCGCGACCCTTTCGCATCACAACATCCTCAACAACGGGTTTTTCATCGGCGAAGGCTGCCGCTATTCGGCGGCCGACCGAGTGTGCGTGCCGGTTCCATTTTACCACTGCTTCGGCATGGTTCTTGGCAACCTCGCCATCGTGACCCATGGGGCGACGATCGTCATACCCAACTATTCCTTCGACGCCGCGGCGACCATGCGAGCGGTCGTGCGAGAGCGTTGCACGTCTCTGTACGGCGTGCCGACCATGTTCATCGCCGAGCTCGGCTTGCCCGACTTTGCCGACTACGATTGCGCCACGCTGCGCACCGGGATCATGGCCGGGTCGCCGTGTCCGGTCGAGATCATGAAGCGGGTGCAAACGGAGATGCACATGCCCGAGGTCACGATCTGCTACGGCATGACCGAAACGTCGCCCGTCTCGACGCAGACCGCGGTCGACGATCCGCTCGACAAGCGCACGGGGACGGTCGGCCGCGTCCATCCACACCTCGAGGTCAAGGTCGTCGACGAGCAGAACCGGGTCGTGCCCTGCGGAACGCCCGGCGAGTTGTGCACGCGCGGCTATAGCGTCATGCTGGGCTATTGGGAGGACCCCGACAATACGGCCAAGTCGATCGACGCGGCGCGCTACATGCACACCGGCGACATCGCGACGATGGACGCGCAGGGCTACGTCAACATCGCGGGACGGATCAAGGATATGGTCATCCGCGGCGGAGAGAACGTCTATCCGCGGGAGATCGAGGAGTTTCTTTACGGTCACCCGGCGATCAAGGACGTCTCGGTGATCGGCGTTCCGGACGAGAAATACGGCGAAGAGCTGTGCGCGTGGGTCGTTCTCAAAGAGGGAGCGAGCGCAACCGAAGAGACCGTGCGGGAGTTCTGCCGCGGCAAGATCGCACACTACAAGGTGCCGCGCTACGTCAAGTTCGTCAGCGAGTTTCCGATGACGGTTACCGGTAAGGTTCAGAAGTTCAAGATGCGCGCCGCCTCGACCGAGGAGCTCGGACTGGAGTCAGCCGACAAAATCGTCACCGCGTAGGAGCGGCGAGGGGCGGCCCCGCTCGAGGCGAAGCGCACCCGATGGAACCTCCCAAAGCGTTGGTTTTCGACGTCTTCGGAACGCTCGTCGATTGGCGCACGAGCATCGCGCTGCAGCTTCGCGCGTTTGGCCGGAGCCGCGGGCTCGAGGCGGATTGGGAGCGCTTCGTCGACGCTTGGCGCGCGGCGTACGTGCCCTCGATGGAGCGGGTGCGGCGCGGCGAGATCGGGTGGGCGAACCTGGATGCGCTGCACGCTGCCTCCTTTGACGACCTTTGGCGCAGCTTCGGCCTGCAGTCCCTGCCGCCGGACGAACGTACCTTCTGCGTCGAGATGTGGCATCGGCTGGAGCCATGGTCCGACGTGCGTGCGGGGCTCGAGCGGCTGCGCCGCCGCTACGTCGTCGGCACGCTGTCCAACGGGAACGTTGCGCTGCAAGTCGATCTCGTGCGCCACGCCGGCCTGCATTTCGACGTCCTCTTTTCGGCGGAACACTTCCGCCGGTACAAGCCGGATGCAGGGACGTACCTCGGCGCCGCGGAGCTGCTCGGCCTGGCGCCGGCCGAGCTCATGCTGGTGGCCGCGCACAACGGCGACCTCGCGGCAGCCGCGTCGTGCGGGTTGCGAACGGCCTTCATCGCGCGGCCGCACGAATACGGCCCCGAGCAGCGCCAAGACCTCGCGCCCGAGCCCCGCATCGAACTTGCGGCGCGAGATCTTGTAGCGTTGGCGGAGGCGTTGCCGAGCGCTTAGCCCGTTTTGACCGGGGTGTAGTCGGCGCGCGCCGGGATTTTTTGCGAGCCGATGATCGCCGCGGCCTTCGTACTGTCGGGATTCGAGCAGGACTCGGCGGCGAAGTCGCCGCCGACGGCGGATCCGATCACAAAGTACTCATCGGTGCTGCGTCGCTTCGACTTGGGAACGATGACGCCGGCGTAGGTCTCTTGCACCGCCTGGTGATCGCACTTGCGCCAGTAGTTGAGGCTCTTCTTGCCGGCATCGTAGCGATGACCTTCGAAGGTCTCGACCAGCTTTTCCGCATCGGTCGTGCCCGCAGCCAGGATACGGTCGCACATTTGCTCGCCGGCGATGTAGCCGAGATACTGCCGCCAGTTGGTGGGAAAGCCGTTCGCGCGAGCTTTGAGGATGTCGTAGATGCGACCCGTTCGGGCGCCGCCTGCCTCGGGTCCCCAAACGTAGCCCCAAATCGAGCCGACGATGTCGTCCACCGGCATTCCGACTGCGACCTCGTTGCCGCAGAGGATGCCGCCCATCGCCATCTGCTTGTGAATGCCCAGATTGACCGCTTGTTTGGAAGCGTTCTGCGTGTCGGGACCGTAGTTGCAGAAAACCAGCACGTTTGCGTCGGTGTTGCGCGCGCGGGTCAAGTACGACGAGTAATCGACCTGTCCGAGGGGATGCTTGTCATTGCCGACTTCTGCGCCGCCCGCCGCGCGCAGGATCTTCGAGAGCCGGTCGTGCGCATCGTTGCCGAACGCGTAGTCGGCGGTGAGAAAGTACCAGCGCTTGCCCTTCTTGAGCAGCGCCGGGCCGATCGCGTTCGCGAGCATCGCGTTCGAGCAGGTCGCACGGAAGCAGACCCGGTTGGCTTTGGGACCCGTGATGTTCGTGTCGTGCGTCCCGATCGCGAGGAACAGCACGCCGTTCTCTTCGGCAGTTGCCGACACGGCTAAGCCGACCGCAGACGAGAGGCCGCCCATCAAGACGTCGACCTTCTCCTGAGAAATGAGGCGCTTAGCTTCGTTGTTTCCGACCGCGGGGACGCTCGTGTCGTCGCCCCGAACGATCGCGAATTGTACGCGCGAGTTCTTGCGGTTCGCCTCATCGATGGCGGCCTGTATGCCGTTCTGCTGCGACTCGCCGGCAACCGCGTAGACGCCGGAGAACGAGTCGATATGCCCGAGCTTGATCGTCGCGCCGCCCCCGGCAGCGATGACGTCGCGGGGTGGCCGTAGCGGCGCCGCGCCGGCGTGGCGCGCTTCGAGCAGCGGGTATCCGAGGGCGGCGGCCCCGGCCAGGCCGAGTGCGCCCGTTCGCCGCAAAAATTCCGAGCGCGAAACCTCGCCCTCGCGCACGATCTCGTCGTTCATACCAATTCGGCTCCTTGATGAAAATCCAGAGTAATTGCATTGGGCGTGAGGCGACCGGCGCGAACGAAAAAAGCGTACGCGGGCCGCCGAACCGGCCCTTGGCTTTCGCGGCGGCAGGCGAGGCATCATTTTACAAGGGTTGGCAGGCGGCGCACCGTACTCGGACCGGTATGGCGAAGGCGCGCGGCGCTGGGCGCGGTAAAGGTGCCGCCGCCGGCCCGGCGCGGGTGCCCAAGATTGCATTGCTGCTGCGCCTGCTGGCCGCAATCGATGAGGGGCGCCACGGCTTCGCAGCCTTGGCCGAGCGGGTCGATCCCGATAACCCGCCGAGCATTCGCACGTTGCGGCGCTATCTGGCCACGCTCTGCGAGGCGGGCTTTCCGTGGCATTACGATCGCGAGAGCGGCACGTACCGCTTCGAAAGCGGCTACTCGCTGCGTCGCCTCTCGCTTTCGGGTAGCGAACTGTTCGGGCTGCTCGCACTGCGCGGCATTGCGACTTCCCTGGGCGGAAACATCGGCGCATCGATGGGCGAAATGACGGAAAAGTTGACGCGCGTTGCCGATCGCGTGACGGCCCCTGCGGCGGCCCGCACGGCCGTGCGGTTACAGGTGACCGATCCTCACTTAGACGCCGAGCGGGGCGCCATCTTCGAAATGCTGCAAAAGGCCCAGCGCGACCGTCAAAGCGTGCGCTTTGGATACGTCGACAAGGCGGGCCGCCGCTCGGCCCGGCACGTCGACACCTACGGCTTCGTCGTGTCGGGAGGCCGCGTTTACGTCGTCGCGCACGACCGCGGGCGGGGAGCGAAGCGCGTCTTCGCACTCGACGGCATAAGCGGCGCCAAGATCGCGCCGCAACGCTTCACGCTACCCGACGACTTCGATATCGAGGCGTTCGCGGCACGCTCGGTCAGCGGAATCATGCACGGCGACCAAGCGATGACGATCACCGTCCGCTTTTCCGCGGTCGTAGCACGCGCCGCAAAGGCGGACCGCGTGGTTCGCGAACGGTCGCTCGCGGAGCACGGCGACGGCTCGATCGACATTACCTATACCGTTGCGGACTGCGACGAATTCGTTCGCTGGACGGCCAAGTGGGGCGCCGAAGCCGAAATCTTGTGGCCGCCGCAAGCGCGCATCCTAGCCCGCGACCTGGCGCTCTCCATCGCACGCAAATACGAGGTGGAGGCGCGCGCCGCTTCCAGAAGCGGCGCGTAAAGCGAGCAGGGGCGGTGATCGCTCACCTCCCCTGCCGACGTGCTTCTTCGTGCGAGCGGCGGTGCGTGTGTCGATTGCTCGACGCGCTCTCCGGCCGGCGTACGGTTTCGATCGGTTTCGTTGGATGTCCGCCGCGAAGCGGTGTTCCAATGTATCGGCGATCGCGTTGTCACGCACAACGCACTTCATTGCTGAAGTGTCCGTACTTTAACACCTGGTGTAGGGGGCTGCAAGGGGAACGCGGGCCTGCCCACAACGTTTCCACAAGAAAGTCCGTTTATTCGCTGAAATCCACCGCCTATTCACAACGGAGGCTCGTTTGCAACCAGCGCGCATCGCTTTCCGGCGAACGTTCGCGGCCTGCACGCTCGCGCTGATGCTCGGCACGCCGGGCGGCGCCATGTCGGGGCAGCAACCCGACGGACGGCCGGTCGACGGCATTCAATGCCAGCAGATGGAGGGCGCCGTCTTCCATATCCACCAGCACCTGGCGCTCTTCGATCACGGCAAACCCATCGACATTCCAAGCGACGTGGGGCGGCCGCTGGTCGCCGGCTGCCTCTATTGGCTTCATACCCATACCCCGGACGGGCTGATCCACGTCGAGTCGCCGGCATTCCGCACGTTCACCCTGGGCAACTTCTTCGATGTTTGGGGAGAGCCGCTCAGCCCGACCGCGGTGGGTCCCGCGCGCGTCAAGAAAGGCGAGATCCGCGTCTGGGTCGATGGCCGCACCTTCGCGGGCAATCCGCGTGGAATCGAGCTGGCGCAGCACACCGACATCACGATCGAGGCGGGGCCGCCCTACTCCAAGCCGGCGCCCTTCACGAACTGGCAGGGGCAGTGACCGTGCGCTTTTACTCGAGCACGAGCCGCATTGCGTCGAAGTCGAGCGTCACCGCAAAACGCCGGAAGAACCCGTGCGAGACCGTGCCGCTCACGTGAAAGGGAAACATGCCGTACGGCGTGCCTTCGGGGGTGAACAGTCCTTGCACGCCCGCGACGGTCGTCGTACCGAGCGTTACCGTGGCGTCAAAGGGGACGATCGTCACCGGTCCGCCGCCGCCCATTCCCTGCGTTTCGTGCGCCCGGTCCAAGAACACGTGCGCCTCGCGAAGCGTCTCCTGGCTGGCTGAAACGCCGCCGCCCGCCAAGCCGGTGTCGACGTTGAAAAGTCCCACCGGTCCGTCGTTGATGTGCCCCCGGGCAAAGATGAAATGATCGCCGACTAGCCAGATCGGAATGGCCGCAGCGCCCCGCCGGGCGGCAGACTCCTCGAAGGCTTTCGAGTTGTTGCGCAAGCGAAGTTCGAGGCGGCCGTGTGCGTAGTCGATCGTCGAAAGAAAGCGGTCGAGCAAACCGGTTCCGATCACGCCGTCGAGGTGCCGGCCACCGAGTTGCGGGAAGGAGCGCGAGGTCAGGACCGTGGCCGGGACGTTCTCGACGCGAGCGTTTCCGAGCACGATCGAATCGATCTTCGCGTGATCGACGGCAGCCCGTTTGCCGCCGGCGAAAACGCCGACCTCCCCTGGTGTCGCAGCGATGCCGAGTTCGCTTGCGAAATCCGGATCGAGCACGATGTCCGGAGCGCCGGTGTCGATGAAAAACAGCCCGTTCAGTTTGTCGTTCACCCTGACCACCAGCACCGGCAGCGGATCGGTCGTGACGAACGGAACGGCCGCTTCGGAACCGTTGATTTTGACGCGGAAGTCGCCGCTCGTTCCGGTGCGCAGGCTCAGGTCGTGCATGAGATGCAGGACTCGCTCGTTTGTAGGGTCGCGCGACAGGATGCTCTCGAGGCGAACGCGAGCGCTTGCAAGGTCATTCGAAAAGAGCTCCACCGAAGCCAGGCCGATGCCGGCGTTTTGATCGCTCGGGTGCGCGGCCAAAAGGTCCCGGTAGCCGCGACCCGCTGCCGCGAAGTCGCCGGCCGCAAAAGCCGCGTCGGGACTTTCCTGGGCCGAACCGACGCGGCCTGGGCAGGCGCCGCCGAGCAGCGCGACGAGGGCGAGTGCCGCGAGAGATCGCGCCTTCGCCTGCGCGGGCCGGGCTGCGGGCTTTTTCGGCATCAATCCAGCAACGGACGCAGGCTGCTCATAAATGCGCCGAAGCGCTCATCGTTTTCGGGTGATGAGGGCAGCTCGGTATGCACCACCACCACGAAGCGAGTCCCTTGCGGGGTAAAGACGATTCCCCCGTCGTGCGAGACTTCGGACGTGTCCCCGGTCTTGTGCGCAAAGCGATCGCCGGCGAGCAGGCCGCGCGACAGCTTGTCGTTCCATTGCTGGTCCAACAGCGTCTCGGTCAACCACGGCTCGGCCCAGTGGACGCCGTACCCGATCATGGCGTAGAGACGGGCCGAATCGGCGGCGGAGTGAGCGTTGCGCCCGTCGGCTTCGGAGTCGTCGATGAGCGGGTCGCCGCCCGAAAGCTTGCGCCGGACGGCGGTCGCGCGCAGGCCCCAGCTTTGGCTCATCCGACTGATGACATCGCGTCCCAGAACGTCGATCAGTACGTTGGTCGCGACGTTGTCGGAGCGGGTCAGCATGAGGCGGCCCAGCTCTTCGAGGGAGGTCTGGTAACCGGCCAGCAGCGGCGATTCGCAATCGTTGGCGGTCACGTTAGCGGGCGATACGACGACCGGGTCGCGGCGTGCCAGGCGGCCGCTCTCCCAAAAAGCGGCGAGGACCGCAGCGATGGGCACCTTGATCGTGCTAGCCGGGTAGATGGCGCGTTCCGATCGCCGGGCGACGCCTCCCGCGAACAACTGTGAGCCCGGATCGAGCGGAAGGACGACGATCGCCGCCTCGCCCAAACCGGCCTCGCCTGCCAGCTCTTCGACCAGCGTGCCCGTTTCTAACGAATGCATGCGAGCACTTGCATTGGAACCTTTGGCATGGTAGACTGCAAGCAAGCACCCGCTTTTGACAAGTCCCCCCTTTTATACAGAGGAAAATGCCGTGAACGGCCGCACCGAAGCCACGTTTGCACCGTCAAGTCCGATCACCGTCGAGGGGCTTAAGGTCCTTCGCAGCGAGGCGCTGGCCGCCGCGCAGTCCGGCCGCAGACACATCGTCATCGACCTTGACGAGGTTGGAGTTCTCGATTCGCGCCTGATTGCGACGCTGATCTCGATCTTGCGCGACGTCCGGCAACTCGGCGCCGAGGTGAGCCTGAAGGCTCGACGGCGCGGGATTCTCGACACGTTGCGGGTGACTGCACTCGACCGCGTCTTCACGATCGACGTGGCGCCCCTCGAAAGCGTGGCGATGACGAGCCCGGCGCCGGTGAAGACCGTCGCCAGGCACCTCAAGCCTTCGCGGCGGGTGTTGGGATGATGAGTTCTCCCATGACGGGGATGCGCGTGCGTTTCCACCTCGAACCAGCCTTCGACGGGGCGAACAACTAGTGCTGCGCGCGCTAGAGCCCTGTAAGTCGGGCGTGGAGGAGACGCGCCAGCGCATTCTTGCGGCTACGCGCGAGCTCTACGCCCTCAAGGGAAGCAAGGGGACTACGACGCGCGAAGTCGCGGAGCGGGCGAACGTCAACGAAGCCACCCTTTTCCGGCACTTCGGCACCAAGGGACACCTGATCGGTGCCATGCTCGACGCGTACTGCGGCAATTCGCACATCCCCGACGTGTTGGAGGCGGTCCGGCGCGCCGGATCGCTGGTCGAGCAGTTGCACGTCCTCGGGCGTGCCGCGATCGAAAACATTTCGCGCAAAGAGGACCTCATCAAGATCGGGATGGCGGAGGAGGTCACGAACCCGGACGGAAGCGCTTATAGTTGGCGCGCTCCCCTTGAAGCCCGACGTCTGCTGGCTGACTTCTTTCGGGACAAGATCGAAGCCGGTGAGCTGCGCGGCGATCCGCAGTCGCTGGCCCGCATCTTCATGTCGTTCTTTTTCGCCCACGTCATGGCCCGAAAACTTTGGCACGAGGCGCCTGACCCCGAAGCTGCGGTCGTCAGCTGCGTCGATATTTTTCTAAACGGAGCACGAGCGAGATAGTGGAAACGACAACCCGACAACCCTCAGCGCCGCCGCGCGCCGGCGACGATCGTGTGCTCGTCGAGCCGGCTCGGCGGTCGCCTTTCGTCCGCATCGTCATCATCCTCGCGATCGCGATCGTCGTCATTTTGGTGCTGATTTTTGGCATACGATTCCTTGCGTATGCAACCACCCATGAGACCACCGACGACGCTACGATCGACGCCGACCAGGTCGAGGTGACGAGCAAGATCGCCGAACGCGTCAACAGCATCTTGGTCGACACGAACCAGCCCGTCCACAAAGGTCAGTTGATCGTCGTGCTCGACAACCAGGACGAACGGACGCGCGTCGCGCAGGCGCAGGCTGCGGTGAACGCCCAGCGCGCGCAGGCCAAGGCCGCCCAGGAGTCCGTCGCCCTGACGCGCGACACGCAGGTCGCGCAAAACACCCAAGGGCAAGGGGCGATCCAGCAGGCCCAAGCCTCGATCCGCAGCGCCGACGCGATGGCGAGCTCCTCGCACGAGCAGAATAACGCGGCCCTTGCGGCCGTGGACGCCGCCCGCGCCCAGCTCAAAGTCGCCGAAGACGGATTGCCCGGAGCGCGCCAAAACATGCTCAAAGCGCAAGCCGATTTGCACCGCACGACGTCCCTCGTCTCGACCGGCGATCTGCCGCAGTCGCAGCTCGATGCCGATCGCGCGGGATACAAGGCGGCCTGGTCGTCGTATCAGCAAGCCTCGGCTAACGTGTCGGCTGCCAATGCGAGCCTAGCCCAAGCCCAGCAGAAGTACGATTCTCAGCTCTATGCGACCTCGAGCCAGCAGGCGCAGATCGGCGTCCAACAGGCCCAGCTGACCTCGGCTCAAGGCAAGTTTCAAGAAAGCGACGCGCCCGCGCGCATTCCAGCTCAGCAGGCGCAGGCCGATGCTGCCGTCGCTCAAGTGGGCAGCTTGATCGCGCAACTAAAAACGGCGCAGGATCAGCTTTCGTACACGCGCATCTACTCGCCGATCAATGGTTTCGTCGGCGAAAAGGACGTAGAGGTGGGCCACGTAGTTTCGCCGGGCCTCTCGCTGATGACGCTGGTACCGTCGAGCCCGATCTACATCACCGCCAACTACAAAGAGACGCAAGTCGGGCGCATGAAAGTCGGGGAAGCGGTCGACATCAACGTCGACGCATGCAACGGGGTCAAGTTCCAAGGTCACGTCGACGACCTCTCGCCGGCGACTCAAAATCGCTTCAGCCTCGTTCCCGCCCAGAACGCAACCGGGAATTTCGTCAAGGTCACGCAGCGGCTGCCGGTCCGCATCTTGTTCGACCATCCCTCGTCCGATTGTCCGTTACGGCCAGGTATGTCGGTCGAGACGTCGGTCAAGGTAAAGTAGGCCCGGAATGGCCTCCGCAGTCGCCGCCTCGCGCAACGGCACGAGGTTTAGCGCCGCCGCGTCCGATTATGCGCCGCGCTCGGTCATCGAGTACGGGTGGCGGCGCACCGCGATCACGCTTGCGATCGTTACGGCGACGCTGCTCGAGATCGTCGACGTTACGATCGTCAACGTGGCGCTGCCGAATATCCAGGGCAACTTCGGGGCGAGCATCGACCAAGCCGCTTGGATCGGCACCGGTTACATCATCGCCAACGTCATCGTCATCCCGCTCACGCCTTGGTTGCAGCGGCGCTTCGGGCGGCGCCAGTACTACGCCGCCTCGATCCTGATCTTCACCGCTGCCTCGATTGCCTGCGGGCTCTCGGGCAGTCTCGAACAGCTCGTTTTCTGGCGGATCGTGCAAGGCTTGGGCGGCGGGGGGCTCATCTCGACCTCGCAGGCAATCTTGCGCGAGACCTACCCATCGAGCGAACAAGGAAAAGCCGCGGCCGTCTTTTCGATGGGCGTCATCGTCGGGCCGACGATCGGGCCGACTCTCGGCGGCATCATTACCGACCAGCTTTCCTGGCGCTGGGCGTTCTTCATCAACGTCGTGCCGGGCTTGATCGCGGCGGCCATCGTGCTGCTCATGCTCAAGAACCCGGAGCGCCCAAGAAAGCTCCAGATCGACTACGTCGGACTCGGGCTCTTGGCGGTCGGCATCGGTTCGTTGCAGTACGTGCTCGACCAGGGGCAGCAAAAGGACTGGTTCGACGATTCTTCGATCGTGACGTGCGCCTGGCTTGCCGGCATCGGGTTGATTTCGTTCGTCGTTTGGGAATTGACCCAGCGCCAGCCGGTCGTGAACCTCGGCGTCCTGCGCTACCGCTCGGTTGCAGCCGGCAGCATCCTCGGCATGGTGCTCGGCGTCAGCTTATACGGGAGCGTCCTGATTCTGCCGCAATACGTGCAAGGTTCGCTCGGCTTCACGGCGACTCTCTCGGGCGAGCTGCTCGTCTTCCGCGCAGGCGCCATCCTGCTCTTCACGCCGCTCGCCGCAATCCTCGCCTCGCGCGGCACGATCGATCCGCGCTTTCAGGTTGCCGCCGTCTTCGTGCTGATCGGCATCTCGAACTTCATGCTCGCCGGGGTGACGACGACCGGCTCGGATTTCTGGACGTTCTTCTGGTCGCTGGCTTTGAGCGGGATCGGCTTGGCGCAGATCTTCGTGCCGCTGACGATAACGGTGCTTGGCGGCGTCGAACAGCGCGACATCCCCGGAGCCGCTGCTTTCTTCAATCTCTCGCGGCAGATCGGCGGCAGCATCGCAATCGCGGCCTTGGTGACCGTCTTGGCTCGCGAGAATGCCATCCATCATACCGAACTCGGTTCGCTGATCGCGCTCTCCCGGACCCCGGTGGCCGCCTACGTGCAGCAGAACGGCGGCGCCTCGAGCCACACCCTCGCCAACCTCAATCTGCTCGTCACGCAACAAGCAGCCGTACTGGCGTACGCGGATACGGCCCGCGTCGTCGGTCTCATCTCGCTGTGCTTAGCGCCGATCGCACTCATCTTGCGCCGGCCAAAACAAGCTATGGCGATGGCCGCAGAATAGGAGCTCTCCGTGATTCCTCTCGTCTCAATGATGCTCGCGCTCGCAACCGGGTCGGCGGCGGCGATCGTCGCGCAGGCATCGCCGGCGCCGAGCGCGGCACCATCCACCGCCACGCCCGCGCCCGTCGGAATCACGACGCCCTCGTCGACCCAGGGCTTGGTCCTTCCACCGGTGCCCAACATTCAGCCCGCGATCCGCGAGCCTGCGCACCCGCAGCTTCCCTCAGCCAACATCGCCGGCGCGAACGGTCCCTTCGTTGGCCTGGCGCTGGACGACGCAATTGCGATGGCATTGGCGCGCAACACGGATCTGGCGGTCGCGCAGTCGAATCGCCGTATCGCGCAGTTTGCGATCGTCGCGGCCCAGGGCGCTTACGACCTTCGTTTCCAGATTCAGCCCGCGTACTCGTACCAGGCGACGCCCGTCGTGAACGCCCTTCAGGCGGGTCCCGGTTTCGCTGCCGTCGACCAAACGACGTTCGGCTCGAGCGCGAACCTGCAGGCTCAGACGCCGTCGGGCGGCACATACACGATCGGCACGAACGCTGCGCGCATCGACAATAACGCGCTGTTCGACTCGTACGACCCCTACTACCAAACGGCGATTTCGCTGATGTTCACGCAGCCGCTGGCACGCGGCCGCCAAATCGACGCGACCCGGCGCCAGATCGAGCTGTCGCGCATCAATGCAAGTCTTTCCAATGACAACGCGCTGCTCGGCGCGTCGAACGCCCTCGCCAACGTCCTCAATGCATATTACAACCTGGTCTATGCCTGGAAGAACGTTGGGATTCAAGAGGACGCCCTGCGCCAAGTGAAAGCCCAGAGCGAGAGCAACGAGCGGCTCGTGCGGCAAGGTGCGGCCGCCCCGGTTGACGTCGTCGAATCGAACACGCAAGTCGACGTCTTCCAAGACAACGTGTACGCCGCCATTCAACAGGTCGCCACGTCTCAGAATCAGCTCAAAGCGCTCCTGCTGAGCGATCCCGCCGATCCGATTTGGACTGCCAACCTCGTGCCCGTTTCGCCGGTGATCGACGAACCGCCCGAGCCCAGCGTCAATGACGTCGTCGTGGCGGCCCTGCGGAAACGCCCCGAGGTCGCCCAGCTTCGCGATCAGATGCGCAGCCAGAACGTCGACGTCGCCTACCAGAAAGATCAAACGCGGCCCCAGATCGATCTCAACGTCAGCGTGACCGAGCAAGGCTTCGCCGGGCGCCCGTCGCCTAACGTCTTCGGGGATCTTTTCGCCCCGGAGGTCTCGACCATCAACCAGTTGATCGGCCTGGCGAACCTGCACCTTCCTCCCGGCACGATGCCGCTGGTCCCGATCCCCCTGCCCACGTTCCCACTGCCCGCATACAACGTCGGCGGCATCGGGCAGGCGTACGCGAATCTTTTCGCAGGACGCTACCCCGAGTTCACGATCGGTGCGACGATCGGTTTCCCGTTGCGCAATCGCACGGCCGAAGCCAACTACAAATCGGCTTTGGAGTCGCGTCAACAACTCCAAGTTCAGGAAGTCGCGCTCGTGCAGCGCCTGGAGGTGGAGGCACGCAACGCGGTTCAGGCGTACAGCGCGGCGCGTTCGCGCGAGATCGCCGCGCGCGCCGCGCGAGAGGCGGCCGAGGTCGTCGAGGCCAGCGAGCTGCGCAAGTTCCGCGCCGGCCAGTCAACGACGTTCTTGGTGCTGCAGCGGCAAACCGATCTGGCCACTCAGCGTGGGCGGGAACTGCTCGCCCAAACGGCGCTCGAGCAGGCTCTGGTCCAGCTCGATCAGGCGAGTGGAAATATCTTGACGCGTTACAACGTCGACGCGAGCGCCCTAGGCAATGGGGTCCTGGGAAAGACGCCGACGCTGGCTCCCTAAGCGCGCGGTTTAGAGCGGCGCTTCGAGTGCGAGACTCCAATCCGAGGAGATCGTGATCGGCTTGTCGGCCCCGAACGTGCTTTGCAAATTCCCCGCCGCTTTGTCGAGTCTGCCGCCCGTGAAGTGCGCGGTCGTGCGCACGCTAAGCTTCATCTGGACCGCATCGGGCGGCGGCGCATCGAACCCGCCGGACGGAGCTGGTGGCGAAAAGAGAAGGTGGCTCTCGCCGTGGGCCTCGAGGTCGATGCCGGCATCGCTTTCCGCCGCGACGTTCACCGTCACCGGAACGGAGGCCGTTTCGCCGCGCGGCAGCGGGACCGTGACGCTCGCCTTCCACGAGTCTCCCGTCTGGACGGCGGCCGGCATGCGGGCGGTAAGTTCGACGATCTGATTGAGACGCTGGAGCGCGAATGGCAGCGGCGGCGCTTCGGGTGTTTGCGACTGCGCCGAGACGCCGCTATCGGGCGCCGGCACGGTGACGGTGCCGCTGCGTTCGTAGTGCGCGTCGATACTGGAAGTCGTCCCGTTGTCGGTAACGATGTCGATGCGAACGGAGCTCCGCTCGCCCCGCGTCAGCGTGAGCGTCCCCTCGACGTTTTCGGTTTCGCGCGGCGTCTCGCTCTTCGAGGAAAAGTCGAACACGCTGCGCTCGCCGGATCGTTGTGGCCCCACCGTAACTTGCGCAGCCGAACCCACGCCGGCGCCGGCGAGCGCAAAAATCGCGCCGGCGACGACAGCTTGGAACGCGCGCTTGGTCATTGCCGCCATACGGCAAATTTCGATGGCGCTCCCGCGGCGCCTGGAAGGCCGGCGGTCACCGGGCGCTAGGCCGAATTTTGCACACCGTAATTGCCGGCGTGAGCCTGGAAGCGGGCAGCGTTGCGTTCCCGGTTTCGCGGCATCGCCTCGAGGGCGCTCGGCTGGTTAGCGCGCCAGCCGCGCAGCCAGCGCTCGAAGGCGGCCGCTGGAAGCGCCGGGCTGATGGCATAGCCTTGCGCGTAGTCGGCGCCGAGGCTCGCGATGACCTCCCACGTGTCGCGCTTCTCGATGCCCTCGACGACGACGGCGATATTGAGTTGGTGGGCGAGGTCGATCGTGGCGGCGACGATGGCAGCGTACTCGCTGTCCTCGACGATTCCCATCACGAAGCTCTTGTCGATCTTGAGTTCGTCGACCGGAAACTGCTTGAGGTGCGAGAGAGCCGAGTAGCCCGTTCCGAAGTCGTCGATCGCAATGCGCACCCCGAGCGCCGATAAGCGTCCGAGCAGTTCGGCTGCTCGGCCCGCCTCGGTCGCGACGGTCGTCTCGGTGATCTCGAGGCAGAGCGACGAGGGGGATACTTCGTAGAGTGCCAGCAGCCGGTCGACCGCGTCGGAGAGGTGGTCGTCACGCAGGTTTTGGGCTGACAGGTTGATCGACATGCGCAGCTCGATGCCCCGGCGCTGCCAGTCTTTGAGTTGGCGTACCGCCGTCCGCAGGACCCAATCGGTGAGCTGGCCCATCATCCCGAGTTCTTCGGCGATCGGGATGAATGCATCCGGCCGCAAAAGCCCGAGCTCGGGATCTTCCCAGCGGACCAGCGCTTCCACGCCGACGATTTGTCCGTCCTTGACGCGTACTTGCGGCTGATAGTGGAGGACGAGCCGGTTCTTCGAGATCGCCTCATGGAGCGAGCTTGCAACCGCCAAACGGTTGAGCGCGCGCTGATCGTCGGCGAGCGAGAAGACGGCGACGCGATCGCGGCGGCGTTTGGCAGCGTACAGCGCGACATCGGCTTCGCGCAGCAGCGACTGGCTATCGGAGGCTTCCGTGCGGGCGGCGATACCGATGCTAGCGCCACACATCAGGGTTTGCGCGAGCACGTCGTAGGGCAGCGTCAGCGCGTGCGCGAGGCGTTCCGCAAAGACGGTCGCATCCGCCGAGCCGACTCCGGGGAGCAGCACCACAAACTCGTCGTCGCTCATCCGTGCGAGCGCATCACCCTCGCGCACCCGCGTGCGCAGCCGTCCCGAGGCCTCTCGCAAAAGAGCATCGCCCCAACCGTGGCCGAGGACGTCGTTGACTTCCTTGAGGTTTTCAAGGTTGATCGCGACCACCGAGAGGGGCGTGCCGTTTTGCGCGGCGGCGAGCAGTTCGGCATCGAGCCGGTCCTGCAGCCAGGCGCGGTTAGGAAGGCCGGTAACCTGATCGTGCAGCGCTTGGACGGTGAAGTCTTCGAGAACCTTGGATTGAGCTGCGATGCGCTGCGCCACGCGCCGCCAGCGCCCAACGGCCACGGCAGCGATGCTCTGGATGACGGGCATCGGAACGAACGCAAACAGGCTTGGATGCAGAACCAGGCGTTCGACGTCGCCGGCCGGCAGCAGGATGATCTGGAAGACGGCCACGGCCGCGGCCGAGCCGACTCCGGCCCACACGCCGTAGGCGTAGGCGACGAAACCGACCACAATCCAGGCGACCGCGGCGGTCGGGATCGCCCCGACGCGGGCGAAGGGGGGCAACAGCAAGAGCGCGGCCGCATCGATAACGAGCAAGCCCGTGACCAGCGAGAAAATCGCGCCGCGCCGCATCACTACGAATGGTCGGCTCGGCCCCCGATGAGGCGCAGCGAGAGCGGCGTCTTTTTACCGAATCTTGACGAAATCGGACCCGAAGGTGCGAGGCTAGAGGGGACGCGTGAGCTTAGAGGCGGCGGCGCGGTCGACCAGCCAGGTGAGGTCACCGTCGCCCGGGTCGATGCTTTGGATCGGATAGGTGATCGGCTCGAAGGGGCCCTCGAGGACCGCGGCCAGCGCCTGAGCCTTCTCTTGGCCCGCCGTCGCGATCGCGACGTGGCGCGCGGCGTTGATGACGCGTGGCGTCACCGTAATGCGGTAGGTCGAAAATTTCGCGACGTAGGGCGCACGGACCAACAGCTCGTCGTCGCTCAACGGGTCCGTACCCGGGAAGAGTGAGGCCGTATGCCCGTCGGGCCCCATTCCGAGCAAAACGAGATCGAGGACCGGTCGCGTGCCGAGTTCTCGCCGCAGGAGCTCGGCATAGCTGCGAGCGGCGGCGGCCGGCGCGTCTTCGCCGCGCATGCGGAAGACGTTGGCATCGGAGATGCGCAGCGGCTCCAATAGCGCTTCGCGGGCCATTCGATAGTTCGACTGCGGGTCGCCCGGCGGCACGCAGCGTTCGTCACCGAAGAAAAAGCGCACTTGATTCCAGCTTACGGCAGCGGCCAGGGGCGGTGCGGCCAGCAGAGCGTAGGCGCCCTTGGGCGTCGAGCCGCCGGCCAGCGCAACGTCGAAACGCCCGCGCTCGGCCGTCGCGCGGCGGGCGCAGACGACGAACCGCTCGGCTAGGCTCTGGGCGAGCGCCGCTGCGTCCTCGACGACGACGAAGGCGGGCTTCGTTCTTTGTTCGCGGCCGCCGGGCGCGCCGGGCGGCATCATCCCAGCAGGTCGCGGACCGTCAGCAGCGAGGTCTCGAAGATACGATCGGCTCCGCCCTGCAGGATCGCGCGCTCGATGAGCGAGGTGTTGTCGATGCTCTGCAGCGGCATGCACCACGTCGGTTTGGCCCTCGCGCCCGTCACCGAAAGGCAGGCGACGCCCGGGTCGCACTCGGAAAGCGCCGCCAAGTAACGCGAATCGGTGCTCGTAAGGGCGACGCTCAGCACCCGCCGCTGGTCGCCTTTTTGGATCTTCTCGAATGGGATCAGCCGGCCGTCGCGGGTCCGGAAAGTATCGCGATCGGCCACCTCCCACGAGAGGCGGCTGCCGAGCCAAGCGCCCAAATACAGTGCCTCGGCTTCGGAGCCGCTTTCGATGCGTAGCGACGTGAGTGAAAAGAGGCTCTCGCGCAGCGCCGGATCGTCGAAGAACTGAGCGATCATGTCTTGCCAGGGCAGCAAACGCATGAAGGCGAGGTCGCTCAGCGCGACGTTCGGGAAGCGGGCGACAAACTCGCCAAGTTCCCGAATCGTCTCCTCGTCGCGCGCCTTTCCGGACGAATCGACGAGCACCCCGGACGCAAGTTCCGCCAGACCCTTGAAGGTCCGGCTCTGTAAGAGGCGCGCTCCGCTCCACCACAGGACTGTCGGAACGTCGGGCGCGGTCAGCTCCTGCGTCAGGCTGCGAATCGATGCGTGGTCGAGGTTCTCGACCGCGACGTCGACCCGCTCGTTGATGACCGTCGCGCCCGCCGTCTGGCGCGCGCTCGTCGATACGTCGACCCCGCTGCCGCTGCTCGTTCCATCCAGAACGATCAGCCGCGACGGGTGTTTGTCGGCGATGCGCTGCGCGCGCTCGAGAACCCAGGGGCGATGTTCGGGGTCGTCGACGAAGACGATGAAATTCAGGGTGGCGACCCGAGCCCCCGAACCGATTTCGCCCTCGCTTGCCACGGTGCGCGTCCTGCGCAACTGGGCAAGCACGCGGCTGATGTCGGCGATCGAATCGATGTGAACGCTCATATCCTGCGCCATTCCCGCCCGTCGGCGATCAGCAATGCATCGGCGCTCTGCGGCCCTTGGCTGCCGGCGAGATAGTTGGGGAAATCGACGACCCGGCTTTCGCTCCAACGCTGCATGATCGGCGTCACGGCCTCCCACGCCGCCTCGACCGCATCCCAGCGTGTGAACAACGTCGCGTCGCCGCGCATTGCGTCGCTGATGAGACGCTCGTACGCCGGGGCCGAAACGACGCCGAACCCCGTGCCGTAATTGAAATCCATCGTTACAGCCCGGATGTGCATCTTCGGGCCGGGAACCTTCGCGTTGAAGCGGAGAGAGACGCCCTCTTCGGGTTGGATCTTCATGACCAGCGTGTTCGTCTCGATCTGATCGCCCGATTCTCCGAAGATGCGGTGCGGTATGCCGCGAAACATGACGGCGATCTCCGAGGTCTTACGCGCTAGCCGTTTGCCGCTGCGCAAGTAGAAGGGGACGTCGGCCCAGCGCCAGTTGTCGATGAAGAACTTCACGCTGGCGTACGTTTCGGTCGTCGAATCGGGCGCAACGCTGGATTCTTCGCGGTAGCCGGGGACCGGCTTTCCCTCGATCAGCCCCGGGCCGTACTGGCCTCGTGCCGTCATCTTCGGCACGTGATCGACGCTAATCGGGCGCAGCGCCGAGAGCACCTTGAACTTCTCGTCGCGGATGTGGTCGGCGTTGGGCGAGATCGGCGGTTCCATCGCGACCAGCGCGAGCAAGTTGATCACGTGGTTCTGAATCATGTCGCGCAGCGCTCCGGCGCTATCGTAGTAGCCGCCGCGCCCTTCAACGCCGACCGTTTCGGCTGCCGTGATCTGAATGCAGTCGACGTAGCGACGATTCCAAATCGGCTCGAAGATCACGTTGGCAAAGCGCAGCGCCATGATATCCTGCACGGGCTCTTTGCCTAAGTAATGATCGATCCGATAGATCCTCTTTTCCTCAAAGACTTTGCCGACTTCGCTTTGGAGTGCACGGGCCGACTCCAGATCGGTGCCGAACGGCTTCTCGATGACGATGCGCGACCAGCCCGTCGCTTGATCTTTGGGCCCGAGCCCAACCACGGCGAGCTGGGCCACGATCTTACCGAACACCGAGGGCGGCGTCGAAAGATAGAACAGCCGGTTGCCCTGCGTCCCGAGTTTCTGGTCGTTCTCTTCAAGCGCAGCCCGCAGCCGCGTGAACGCCTCGCGATCGTCGAAGTCGCCGCTGACGTAGCTGATGCGGTTCGCGAAGTCCGTCCACAAGGGATCTCGCGCCTCACCCGAGCGCGAATAGGTGTCGACGGCCTCTTTCATTTGCGCGCGAAACTCATCGTTTGAGTTCGCCGAGCGGGCGAAGCCGATGATCCCGAAATTGGTCGGCAAGACGTCACCGAGCCGCAAATTGTACATTGCGGGGATCAGCATGCGCTTCACCAAATCGCCGCTCGCTCCAAAAAAGACGACGTTGCAAGGATCGCTGATGCGGCTGGAAGCGAGTCCAGCGCGCAGCGGGTTGGCGGCCGCCACGCTCGACGTCGTGAGGGGCCGCGCGATCGTTCCGGCCTCAGCGGCCATCGGGGTGAGCTCCGACGACGTTCTCTAGTTCGTGGCGCACGGCGTGGCCGCCGAACTCGTTGCGCAGCGCGGCGATCACCTTCGCGCTGAACGACTCGTCCTGCCGCGAGACCAGCCGTGCGATCAGGGAGGCGGTAATGACCGGCGCCGGGACGTTCTCGTCGAACGCCGCTTGGACGGTCCAGCGCCCTTCGCCGGAATCCTCGACGTAGCCGCGCACGTCGCGCAGGGTGGGGTCCGTGCGAAGCGCCGTCTCCGCGAGCTCGAGCAACCACGAGCGGACGACCGAGCCGTGAAGCCAAAGCTGCGCGAGCTGGTGTAGATCGAACGGGAATTCCGATTTTTCGAGGATCTCGAATCCCTCGCCATAGGCTGCTAGCATACCGTACTCGATGCCGTTGTGGACCATCTTCGAAAAGTGGCCGGCACCGCTGGAACCGACGTGCGCGTATCCGCCGGGCGGCGCGAGCGTGTGGAAGACCGGCTCGACGCGCGCGACCGCGGCGTCGTCGCCGCCGACCATCAAGCAGTAACCGTTCTCGAGCCCCCAAATGCCGCCTGACGTACCAGCGTCGACGAAGTCGATGCCCTTGCTACGGCAGTCCTTCGCACGGCTCTGCGAGTCGCGAAAGTTCGAGTTACCGCCGTCGACGATCGTATCGCCCGCCGCGAGCGAGCCGCACAACTCGGCGATCGTGTCGTCAGTCGCTTTCCCGGAGGGAACCATGATCCAGACGGCGCGCGGCGAAGGGAGCGCCGTTATGAGTTCCGCCAAGGAGCCGGTGCCGGTCGCGCCTTCGCTCGCGGAGCGCGCGACCGCCTCCGGATTGCGATCGTACACGACGACCTGATGGCCGCCTCGCAGCAAACGCGTCGTCATGTTGGCGCCCATTCGCCCGAGCCCGACCATTCCGATGTGCATCGAATCTCCTTGCTAGGTGTTCGCGAAGTATTGCGCCACGCGGCCAGGCCACTGCGCCGCTGCGCTCGCTACGCTAGGCCTTGGCGGCGACCGCGTCGTCGATCGCCCCCGCCAAGTCCTCGAGCCCTTGTGGCAATCCGGCTTTCAAGTGAAGCCGCAGGCCGCGCCGCCCGCGCTTGTCGAGCGATTCAAAGTCGCCCAGCGACTGCGCCTCGAGCAGGGTCCCAAAGGTCACCATCCCCGGGATCTGCAGATCTGCTTGCGGCTGCGCCGTCAACTGGAGGAAGACGCCGGAATTGGGACCGCCCTTGTGGAGTTGTCCTGTCGAATGCAGGAAGCGCGGCCCGAAGCCGACGGTCGTGGCGACTTTGAGCGCGTTGCGCACGCTCAGGCGAATGTCGTTGAGACGGCGCTGGTGCTCGTCGTTCATCGGGATGTACGCGGTGAAGGCGACGTAGTCTCCCGCACGGACCTGCCCGAAGAGCGATGCCAGCGCCGAGTCGAGATCCGCACCGAGCGCGACGTCCTTCGAACCCGAAAGCGGCAGCACGTCGGCCTGAGGAAACGAGCGGGCCGCCCCCGGCTCGTCGAAGGTCCCGCTCGTACGGTACTGCGCGAGCAGGCGCTTCGTATTGTCTTTCGATTCCTGCACGTTGGGCTGATCGAAGGCGTCGATGCCCAAGATCGCGCCCGCGGTCGCCGTCGCGATCTCCCACAGCGCGAACTGTTCGCCGATGTCGAGGCGGTCGCTCATTCCAAGTCTGATCACCGGATGTCCGGCAGCCTCTAGCAGATGCAGCCGGGTCTCGATGGCCCCGCCGTCCATGCGCCCGATGAGATGCTCGTCGGGCGGCAAGCCCGCGCCGACGTAGATGAAGACGCGGTCGTCGCCGTACTCGTGCGGCGTTCCGAGGGTCTCGCCCTCGATCGGGATGATTCCGGTGCCTTGCTTGCCGGTGGATTCCGCGATCAACTGTTCCGCCCACGCTCCGAAGGCAGCAACCTCGGGGTGTGCGACGATCGTCAGCTTGTCGCGGCCCGCTTTGGCCAGCGTCCCGATCGTCGCACCGAGGCGCACGGCCACCGCGTCCTTGACCGGAGTCGAGCGCGAGTTCGAATGCAGCGCGCCCAGGCCGCGGTCGAGGATCTTCTTGACGTCGTAACCCGCCAGCGCCGCCGGGACCATGCCGAAGTACGAAAGCGCCGAGTAGCGCCCGCCGATGTCCGGATCGTTTTCAAAAATGCGCAGAAAGCCGGCTTCTTTTGCTTCCTTGCCGAGCTGGGTGTTCGGATCGGTGATTGCGATGAAGTGACGGCCCGCGTAGTCGGCCCCGACGACCTTCGAGACGCGCTCGAAAAAGTAGCGGAAGAAGGCCTCGGGTTCGATCGTCGTACCGCTCTTCGAGGCGACGATGAAGAGTGAATAGCGCAGGTCGAGTGACGCTTCGAGGGCTTTGACTTGATCGGGATGACTGGAATCGAGAACGTGCAGGCGCGGAAAACCCGCCACCTTGCCGAAGGTCGCGCGCAGCACGTCCGGGGCGAGCGAACTGCCTCCCATGCCGAGCACGACGACGTGCTCGAAGTTCTCCGCGGCCTCGGAGGCGAAGGTCGTCAGCTCGGAGATCCCCTCGTAGACGCGCTCGGGAAAGTCGAGCCATCCCAGCGCGTGCTTGACGATCTCGGCGTGGGTCGCATCGCCCGACCACGGGGCCGGATCGTGCTTCCAAAGTTTCGTAAGGAAGTCGTCCTGCGCGAGCCGTGCGATGGCCGCGCCGGGATCGGCCTGCGCTTTCCCGAGCGCAATGGCAACCCGCTCGGGTCCGCCGGCGAGCATCTTCTGCTTGTATTCGATCGCAGCCAGCATCGCGCTATACGAGTCCGCGAACTGCTTGACGCCTTCGACCTGGAGATTCTGGGTCACGTCGTACAGCGAGATCTGCGCCCTGGCAAGGGCTTCGAGCTGGGCGCTTGCTCCAGGCAGGTCTTCTTCGATCGAGTTCGGCCGCACCACGCCGTGATCCAACAACGCGTCGAGCGTCGCCGGCGGCACCGTGTTGACGGTCAGCGCGGCGACCACGTTCTCGACATACATCAAGTCGGGATAGGCAGGGTTTTTGGTGCCCGTGCTGGCCCACAGGGGACGCTGCGCGAAAGCGCCCTTCGCGCTCAGCGCTTTGAAGCGGTCGCTCTCGAAAAGCCGCCGGAAACGCTGGTAGATCAACTTGAGGTTGGCGATGCCGGTCTTTCCGAGAAGCGCCGCGAGCTGCGCTTCGCCCTTCGAGATCCGATCCTGCAAGAGCTTGTCGATCGCGGTGTCGATGCGGCTGACGAAGACGCTCGCAACCGAAGCGACGCGGTCGATCGGCGCCCCCGCGGCCGCGCGCCGCTCGAGCCCTTCGATGTAGGCGTTGGCCGCCGCTTCGTACGCCTCGATCGCAAAGATCAACGTCACGTTCACGTTGATGCCGGAAGCGATCGATTCGGCAATCGCCGCGATGCACTCGGGCGTTGCCGGAATCTTGATCATCACGTTGGGCCGGTCGACTGCCGCCCACAGACGCTTCGCGACTACGATCGTTTCCGCAGTGTCGTGGGCGAGCAGCGGCGACACCTCGAGACTGACGAACCCGTCGCGACCGCCGCTCGAATCGTAGAGCGGGCGAAACTCGTCGGTGGCGTGGCGGATGTCGTCGATGGCCAGCGCTTCGAAGAGCTTGTTCGGGTCGCGTTCCTTCCCAATGAGCGAGCGGAGCTGCTCGTCATAGTCGCTTCCGCTTCCGATCGCCTTCTCGAAAATCGTGGGGTTGGAGGTCATGCCGCGCAGGCCGCCCTCGATCAGCCGGTGGAGCTCGCCCGAGGCGAACATCCCGCGCCGGATGTTATCAAGCCAGATGCTTTGCCCGGCTTCCAGCAATTGGTGGAGCTGCTTGCCCACGTGGTCCATCCTCCCGATTAGGTGTCGTAGCTCTATTCTAAGCCTTGGCGAGCAGGCCCGAAGCGATTTTTGCAACGTTCTCGGCGGTGAAACCAAAAGCCGAGGCGAGCGCTGCCGCGGGCGCGGAGGCGCCGTAGTGATCGATCCCGATGGAGATGCCCTGCTCGCCGACCCAGCGTTCCCAGCCAAGCGTTGCTCCCGCCTCGATGGACACGCGGGCGCGAACGCCCGGCGGCAACACCGTGTCGCGATACGCTTGCGGCTGCTGCGCGAACAGCTCCCACGACGGCATCGAGACGACGCGCGTCGTGGTTCCCTCCGCCTCGAGGCGTTGGGCCGCCTCGAGGGCGAGCGATACCTCAGACCCGGTCGCGATGAGGATCACGTCCGCAACGTGCGCGCCGTCTTTGAGGATGTATGCGCCGCGCCCAACGTCGGCTCGGCGGTCGCCCAGAAAGGGCAGTTTTTGGCGGGTCAGGACGAGCGCGACCGGACCGCGATGGTCGATGCTGAACTTCCAAGCCTCGAGCGTTTCGAGCGAATCGGCCGGTCGTATCGTCGTCATGTTGGGCGTGGCCCGCAGCGTCGCGAGCTGCTCGACCGGCTGGTGCGTCGGGCCGTCCTCTCCGAGGAAAAACGAGTCGTGGGTGAAGACGAAGATCACGCGCGATTTGTTCAGGGCGGCGAGCCGCACCGCCGGCTTCATGTAATCGAGAAAGTTGAAGAAGGTGGCCGTGAACGGGAGCACGCCGCTATGGACGGAGAGACCGTTGGAGATCGCGCCCATCGCATGCTCGCGAACGCCGTAATGGACGTTGCGGCCCGCGTACGAGCCGGGTTCGAAGTCGCCGGCGCCTTTCAAGTACGTCTTGGTCGAGGGATCGAGGTCGGCCGAGCCGCCGAAGAGCTCGGGCAACTCCCCTGCGATCGCGTTCATCACGACACCCCCGGCGTCGCGGGTTGCAACGCTGCCGTTCTGAGCATTGAAGGCAGGCCATGAGAGCTTCTCGGGAAGCCGTTCGTCGCGAATGCGCTCCAGCACAGCCGCCAGCTCGGGGTTCGCGCTCTTCCAGGCGGCATAGGTTGCGTTCCACGAAGCCTGGGTCGCGGCGCCCTTGCGCCCGACCTCGCGCCACCACGCCAACACGTCGTCGGGCACGAAGAAATCCGGCTCGGTGGGCCAGCCCAGCGCCTCTTTCGTCTTCCTGACGTTGTCGGCGCCCAGCGGCTCGCCGTGGGCCGCAAAGGTGTTCGCGCGCGGCGAGCCATAGCCGATGATCGTCGACACGGCGATCAGCGATGGCCGTGGATCCTGCTTGGCGGCGTTGATCGCGGCGTCGAGCGCTGCGACGTCGTTGCCGTCGTCGGCGGTCACGGACTGCGTGTGCCAACCATAGGCGTCATAGCGCGCCGCGACGTCTTCGGTAAAGGTCACGGCGGTGGGCGCCGCCAGCGACACGTGGTTGTTGTCGAAGAAGACGATCAGCTTGCCGAGTTGCAGGTGGCCGGCAAGCGAGGAAGCCTCGCCGGACACGCCTTCCATCAGATCGCCGTCGCTCGCTAGAGCGTAGGTGTAGTGGTCGACGATGCGCTGCTCGCGGTTGTAGACCGCCGCCAGATGCGCCTCGGCCATTGCCATGCCGACCGCGTTGGAGATGCCTTGGCCGAGCGGGCCGGTCGTGACCTCGATGCCCGGCGTGTGGTGCAGTTCCGGATGTCCGGGCGTCTTGCTCCCCAGCTGGCGGAAGTTCTTGAGGTCGTCCAGTCCCAGATCGTAGCCGGTTAAATACAGCAAGGAATAGATCAGCATCGAGCCGTGCCCGGCGCTGAGGACAAAACGGTCGCGGTCAAACCACTTTGGGTCCGCCGGATTAAACTTGAGATGCCGCGTCCAGAGCGCGTACGCCATCGCGGCGGCACCGAGGGGCAGCCCCGGGTGTCCGGAGTTCGCCTTCTGAACGGCGTCGATGGAGAGGAAGCGGATGGCGTCGATGCGTTTTTCGTCGTCGGCCGTGTTCGGCACGTCATGTCCCTCGAAGAAGTTGGGGAGCCGTCCGTTCGCCGTCGGGAACTGCCATTCCCGAGGGTGCGGGCGAAATCTCCAGTGCGGAGGTACCCCGCATTTTCCCCGGAAGGCGCCCGCCAAAGTGGACAAGCGTGAGATGCAAGAGCGGGTCGCGGCGCTGTTGCGGCACCAGGACGGGGTCCGGGGCTCCGAAGGGGCAGTGGTCGACGACATTCTGGCGGCGCTCGACGTCGGGGAACTGCGAGCGTGCGAGCCGGCCGGCGACGGCTGGGTTACCAACGGCTGGGTCAAGCAGGGCATCCTGTTTGCGTTCGCGCGCTACGACGTCCAAACGGTCGGCGTTGAAACCCTCGGCGGAACATCGCGCGAGCGAATGCGCTTGACGTTCAACGATCGCCTGGCGGTCAAGCAGAACTACGAAGCGCTGGGCGCGCGCTGCGTTCCGCCCGGAGTCGCGCGCTACGGCTCGTTCATCGGGCGCGGTGCCATTCTGATGCCGGGCTTCATCAACGTCGGGGCGTACGTCGGGGATGGTTCGATGGTCGACACGTGGGCGACCGTCGGTTCCTGTGCCCAGATCGGCAAGCACGTCCACCTCTCGGGCGGCGTCGGGATCGGCGGCGTGTTGGAACCGCCGCAGGCGCAACCGGTCATCGTCGAGGACGGCGCCTTCATCGGGTCGCGCTGTGTGATTGTCGAAGGGGTCTTCGTGGGGCGCGAGGCGGTCTTAGGGGCCGGTCTGGTATTGACGGCGAGCACGCCGATCGTCGACGTTCGCGGGCGCGAACCGGTCGTGACGCGTGGTCGCATCGAGGCCCGCTCGGTCGTCATCCCGGGAACGCTGCCGAAGCGCTTTCCGGCCGGGGAGTACGGCGTACCCTGTGCGCTCGTCATCGGCGAGCGCTCCGAATCGACCGATCGAAAGACTTCGCTCGAACAAGCGATTCGCAAGTACGGAGTCGTGGCTTGAACCCGCTCGTCGAGAACGTCCCCGGGTCGTTGATTCGGGCGCTCCACGGCCGGCGCCGGCCGAGCTCGATCAATCTCGGGCTCGGCGAGCCCAGCTTGATGCCCGACGTCACGTACTTCGAACGCGCCACGCGCTGGGTCGCCGAACACGGTTGCCGCTATTCGAGCAACATCGGACACGACGATCTGCGCGAAGCGATTGCGGCACACTATGCCTATCCGTCGCTCGACCTCCCGGAGAACGTCTGTATCATGAGCGGCTCGCAAGAGGCCGTTTACGTCACGATGAAGACGCTGCTCGACCCGGCCAAAGATGAGGTGCTCCTGGTCGATCCGGCGTTCCCGGTCTACGTCAAGGTCGCACAGGTCGAGGGCATCGCGCTGCGGCGCGTGACGATGGGTCCCGCAACGGATTACGCCTTCGACCCAGAAAGGATCCTCGCGGCGATCGGTCCCAAGACGCGAATGATCGTCCTGTGCTCGCCTTGCAATCCGACGGGGCGCGTCGTCTCCAACGCTGTCGCCAAGAGGATCGCCGAAGGTCTGCTCGCCCGGTCCGGGCCGCCGATCTATCTCATGCACGACGAGATCTATCGCGAGCTCGTCTATACGCACGACGTGGCGCAGTTCGGCAAACTGTACCCGTACACGATTGCGATCAACTCGCTTTCAAAGTCGAACGCGTTGACCGGCCTGCGTTTGGGCTGGGTCATCGCGCCGGGCGACGTGATGCCGCACATCGTGAAGATGCACGGCTGGACGACCTCGTGCGCCAGCACCTTCGCGCAACGGATCGCCTACGAGATCTTCGAGGCCGGCGATCTAGCCGGACACCGGCAATGGTACGCCGCGCAGCGCTCGGGCGCGCTCACCGCGGCGCGCGAGGCGGGCCTCGATTGCATCGATCCGGAGGGCGCCTTCTATTTGTGCATCAAGGTCGGCGCCGAGGACACGCTCGCCTTTGCCGAAGCGCTGATCGATGAGAGCGACGTGATCGCGATCCCCGGGCACATCTTTGCCTCGACCTTGCGCGGCTGGTTGCGCACGAGCTTCGTCGCACCATTGTCCGAGATCGGCGAGGGCTTCGCGCGGATCGCCCGTTTGGCGCAGGCGCGCGGACTGTTGTCGAGCCGCCCCGCCTGAGGTTCGCACGTCGCGCAGCTCAGCCTTGCGCCGGGCCGATCCAGACGGTTTGAATGTTGACGAATTCTTTGATCCCATAATGCGACAGCTCGCGCCCGTGGCCGCTGCGTTTGATGCCGCCGAACGGCAAGCGCGGGTCGGATGCGGTCATCCCGTTGATGAAGACGCCGCCCGATGCAAAACGAACGGCGAGCGCCTCGGCGCGCGCAACGTCGCGCGTCCATAGGTTTCCGCCCAGCCCGTACGTCGAATCGTTGGCGAGGGCGAGTGCATGTTCGGCATCTTGGGCTTCGACGATGGCTGCCGCCGGGCCGAAGGTTTCCTCGCGAAACATCGGCATCGCTGCGGTCACGCCGCTGACGATCGTCGGCGCGTAGAAGAACCCCGGGCGCTCGAGGCGCCGGCCGCCGAGCTCGAGCGCCGCGCCGGCGCCGAGCGATTCGTCGACCTGGCGTTCGAGCGCGTCCCGCAGGTCGGCGCGTGCCAGCGGCCCGATCTGCGTCTGCGCATCCATCGGATCGCCGGCGCGCAAGCTGCGCGCCTGGGCCACGAACGCGTCGATGAACGCGCGATACACGGGGCGTTCGACGATGAACCGCTTGGCCGCGATGCAGCTTTGCCCGGTGTTCTGAAAACGCGCGCGCAATGCGACCTTCGCCGCCGCTTCGAGGTCGGCGTCGGCGAGAACGATGAACGCATCCGAGCCGCCGAGCTCGAGAACGGTTTTCTTCAAATGCTTGCCGGCGGTCGCGGCGACGGCGGAGCCGGCCCCTTCGCTACCGGTCAAACTGACGGCCGCGACGCGTGGGTCGGCGACCACGTCCTGCATCGCGCTTCCGTCGACGACGAGCGTGGAGAAGACGCCTTCAGGAAGCTCGCAGGCGTTGAAGATGCGCTCGATCTCGAGCGCACACTCGGTCACGTTCGAGGCGTGCTTGAGGACCCCGACGTTGCCCGCCATCAGGGCCGGGGCGGCGAAGCGGAAGACTTGCCAGAACGGAAAGTTCCACGGCATGATCGCCAGAATCACACCGAGCGGCCGAAAGGCCACGTAGCTGCGCGCGGCGTTGCTGTCGGCGCGTTCGTCGGCTAAGAACGAGCCGGCGTGCGCCGCGAAGTAGTCGCATGCGCCGGCACACTTCTCGACCTCGGCCTCCGCCTCGGCGATGGGTTTACCCATCTCGCGCGTCGCAATGGCGGCGATGGCGGCCTTCTCGCGCCGCAGGTGAGCGCCTACCCGCTCGAGCGCCGCCCTGCGCCGTTCGAAGCCAAACGCGCGCCACGCCGGGAATGCCGCCGCGGCGCGGGCGAGCACGGCGTCGAGGCGTGCCGGCGAGTACGGCTCGTACGATGCCAATCGATCCCCGGTCGCCGGGTTGACGGTTACGATCGAACGGCTGGGAGCGGAAACGGCCACGTTGGGTTCCTCTTACGGCGAAGGAGCTTCTTGCGAATCCTTATTCCACCAGCGCCCGCTCTTTAGGCGCCGAATCGGCGACGAAATCGGCGGCGGCTAGGCCTTCCGAAGCGACGCCGAGCGCGTGGGCTGCGACCGCGCTCAGGGCGCTACGTGGAACGAGACCAATCAGTTCGGATGAGAGGGTGTTGACCCCGTAGCGCGCCGCACTGCGCCGCACAAGCTCGAAGACGCGGTAGAGCGGCGTCCCGGCGACGTCGGTCAGATTGCACGAGATCTGCACCCGTCCCATGTCGAGCGCCACGCCGAGGACGCGCAGCGTGCGCAGTCCGCCATCGCGCTCGCGCAGGTTGCGCGCGATCGTGCGGGCCAGGCGCACGTCGCCGGTCCCCAGGACGACGTTGTAGGCCACCAAGACGTTGCGCGCGCCGACGGCGGTGGCGCCGGCGCTCGGGTGCGTGAAGACGTCGCCGACATCCGGACGGCCCGTGCGGTGCGCGCGCTCGACCAGACCCTCGAACTCGCCGGCGCGAACGTCGGCTAGCAGGCGCCGCCTTTCGCTGGTTGCGGCCGCACCATAGAGAAAGCACGGGACGCCGGTGCGCTGCCAGATGCGCGCGGCGGCTTCGCGGGCGAGCGCGACCGCATCGTCCATCGTCGCACCCGCCAGCGGAACGAACGGCAAGACGTCGAGCGCGCCGATGCGCGGGTGCGCGCCGCGATGCGTGCGCAAGTCGATGCGCTGCGCGGTAACCTCGGCCAGCGCAACGGCAGCCGCAAGCACCTGACTGCGTTCACCGAAAAAGGTAAAGACGCTACGGTGATGGATCGAGTCGCTCGTGCGGTGGGCAAGGGTCGCGCCGGCATCGGCGATCGCCCGGGCGCACGCCTCGAGCGTCGCGTCGTCACGCCCTTCGGAAACGTTGGGAACGCACTCGAAAAGCACGACCTATCCCAATAGCTCGGCGACGGCGGTCGCAATGTCGCGCACCGTGAGGACGGTCTCGGAGTCGACCGGACCGGCGGCATGCGGGGCGACGATTCGGGTGAAGCCGAGTTTGCGCGCTTCGGCGATGCGGCGAGCGCGCGCCGAAACCGGGCGAACTTCGCCCGAAAGCCCGAGCTCACCGAACGCGACCGTCGCCGCGGGGAGCGCAACGCCGCGAAATGCGGAGGCGACGGCAAGCGCAATGCCGAGGTCGGTCGCGGGCTCTGCAACGCGCAGGCCGCCGGCAACCGAAGCGTAGACGTCGTGCGCGCCGATGTGCATCCCGGCGTGACGTTCTAGGACCGCAAGGATCATGCCCAGACGGGCGCGGTCCAGGTTGGCCGCCAAGCGTTGCGGCGTGCCGTAGCTCGGTTCGCCCACGAGAGCTTGAATCTCGAGCAGAACGGGGCGCGACCCGGCGATGCCGGCGACGACGCACGAGCCGGCGGGACGGGCCCCGCCGGCGTCAGGGCGGGCCAAGAAAAGCTGCGAGGGATTGCGCACCTCGTGCAGACCTCGCTCGTCGAGCGCGAGCACGCAGATTTCGTCGACGCTGCCGAAGCGGTTTTTGACGGCGCGCACGATGCGATGTTCGGTGCCGCCGTCGCCCTCAAAGTAGAGCACGGTGTCGACGATGTGCTCGAGCAGGCGCGGACCCGCAATGCTTCCGTCCTTGGTCACGTGTCCGATGAGAAACGTCGCGCAGTCGGTGCGTTTGGCGAACGCGGTGAGCGCCGCAGCGCAGTCGCGAACCTGCGCGATGCTGCCGGCCGGCGACTCGAGTTCGGGCAGCGCCATCGTTTGAATCGAATCGATGACCAGCGCCGCGGGATGAAGGCGCTCGGCGCCATCGAGGATCGTGCGCAGGTTCGTTTCGGCGAACAGGAGCAACTCGTCGCAGGCCCCGAGCCTGACCGCGCGCAGCTTGGTTTGCGCCGCGGATTCCTCGCCGCAGACGTAGACGACCGGGCCGCCGCCCGAACGGCTGAGCTGGGCCGCGACCTGGAGCAGGAGGGTCGACTTCCCCGAGCCGGGCGGCCCACCCAGCAGCACCAGGCTTCCCGGCACGATCCCGCCGCCGAGGAGGCGGTCGAACTCGGCCATTCCGCTCGATGTGCGAACGAGCCGCGGCCCCGCAACGTCGGCTAGCCGAACCGGGGCGCCGGCCGGGCCGGCGGCGTGGACGTCGCGACGCCGCGTATCGAGTGCGACCGGGGCTTCGGCAAAGGTATTCCACGCGTCGCACGCCGGGCAGCGCCCGAGCCAGCGGGCCGATTCGTGCCCGCAGGCCGAACAGAAGAAGAGCGTGCGCGATTTGGCCACTGGCTTGCGCGGTTCGCGACGCCCGGCGCGAGGCCCGCGCGCGACGCCTAGCGAGGCCGGGCAGCCCGGCCGTCCAAGGGGGCGGAGCGCGCCCCGCGAACGGTCCGGCGTCGACGATGGCAAGCTTCGCGCACGTGGCAATCGACGGACCGGCTGGCAGCGGAAAGACCACGGTGGCGCGCCGCTTGTCGGAGCGGCTGGGCATCCTCTACCTCGACACCGGGGCGATGTATCGAGCGGTGGCCCTTCTGGCACTGCGGGCCGGGGTCGCGGTCGACGATGAGGGGGCGGTGCTCCGCTTGGCTCGAGCCCATCCCGTCGACATTCGTTTGGGGGGCGCCACGCCGCTCGGTTTCCGCGTCTTCGCGGGGGACGAGGAGCTGGGAACGGAGCTCTACGGCAACGGCGTTTCGACGGTGGTTTCCGTGGTTGCCGCGCATCCCTTGGTCCGCGAGCTCATGGTCGCCCGGCAGCGGTCGATCGCAACGCTAGGACCGGTCGTGATGGCCGGTCGCGATATTGGCACGATCGTGCTTCCCGACGCGCCCGTGAAGGTGTTTCTGACGGCATCCGTCGATGCGCGGGTACGGCGCCGGCGAATGGAACTGGCAGAACGTGGCGTGGCCATCGACGAAAGCGAGTTGACCGCCCAGATGCTGGAGCGCGACCGGCTCGACCGCGAGCGGCCCGTCGCTCCCCTGCGGCCGGCGCCCGGAGCGCACCTGATCGACTCGACCGACCTTTCGATCGACCAAGTGGTGGACGCAATCGCCGGCTTGGCCACGCATCCAGCCGCGCCCGGCCGTTGACGTTTTACGGCTTCGCACGCGGCGTCGTCAAAGCAGCCCTGCGTGCATTCTGGCGCTTTCGGGTGGTGGGCGCCGAGCGGGTGCCGCCGGCGGGACCGCTGATCGTTGCCGCCAACCACGTTTCCTACTTCGATCCGCCCGCCCTCGGCTGCGCCCTGCCGCGGCCGCTTCACTACATGGCCAAGCAGCAGCTGTTCGCGATGGGCATACTCGGGCGCCTGATCGGTGCGCTCAATGCGTTTCCGGTCGACCGCTCGCGCGGCGACGTGGCGGCCATCAAGCGGGCCGTGGAGGTCCTGCGCGGAGGGGCAGCGGTCGGAATCTTCCCCGAGGGTACAAGGAACAAGGATGGCAACGTTCGCCCGCAAGCGGGAATCGCGCTGCTGCACTACCTCTCCGGGGCCCCGATCCTTCCGGCCTACATCGCGGGGACCGCCCGTGCCCGCCGGTTCGCCCAAATCTCGGTTACGTTCGGCGAACCCGTGCGTTTTACGGATGGGCAGAAAGCGAGCCGCGAGGACTTGGCGAAATGGACGGACGACATCATGGAGCGCATCTTCGCGCTCGGGGAGACGCTAGGTTGATCATCAAGAAAGCCAAGACGCAGGGGTTCTGCTTCGGGGTCGCCATCACGCTGAAGAAGGCTGAGGAGACCGTTGCTGCCCACGAGCATGTCACGACGCTTGGCCACATCGTCCACAACCCGCAGATGGTCGCCTCCTTCGAGGAAAAGGGAATGCGCAATGCTGCCTCGGTCGACGAGGTCGACGCCGGGACGCTGTTCGTGCGGGCCCACGGGCTGCCGGTCGAGGTCTTCGAAAAGGCCGGCGCCAAGGGCCTGACGGTCGTCGACGCGACCTGTCCGATGGTCACGAAGATCCACGTGCAGGCCGAGAAGCTGCGGGCCGACGGCTACAAGATCGTCGTCGTCGGCGATCCGCACCATCCCGAGGTCAAGGGGACGCTCTCGCACGTGCCGGGCGCGTGGTGCATTCAAACGCCGCAGGACGTCGACAAGCTCCCCCGCGCCAGCCGCGTCGGCGTGGTCGTGCAGTCGACCTGGTCCGGTTCGGGCTTCGGCGAGATCGTGCAGAAACTCAGCTCCAAGTACTACGAGGTGCGGGCCGTCAATACGATCTGCACGGACACGCACAACCGCCAGTCCGAGGCCGGCCAACTGGCTGAAGAAGTCGAAGTGATGGTCGTCGTCGGCGGCAAAACGTCGGCCAATACCAAGCACCTTGCCGAGCTTGCCGCGGCCCGCGGCGCCCGCTCGCACCATATCGAAGGCCCCGACGAGTTGCAGCCCGCTTGGTTTGACGGAGTCGAGGTCGCGGGACTGATGTCGGGCGCCTCCACGCCGGGGTGGCTCGTGGATCAGGTCGAGGAAAAAATGGAGGCACTAAGCCGTCGAGCTAGCTGAGGTCATCGAGGCCCATCTCGCGCGAACGATCGAGCGCTACCGCGGATCATCCCCGATATACGAGATGATCCGCTATCATTTTGGCTACGATCGCTTCGGGCGCACGATGTCGGGGAAACGGCTTCGCCCGCAGATCCTTTTGCGCACCGCGCTCGAAGAGGGCGGCACGGTCGAGTGCGCCCTCGACGCAGCCGTCGCGATCGAGATCCTGCACAACTACTCGCTCGTTCACGACGACATCGAGGACGGCGACGAGCTGCGCCATGGGCGGACGACGATCTGGGCGCAGTTCGGCGTGGCTCAAGGCATCAATGCCGGCGATGCGCTGTGCGCGCTGTCGTACTTAACGCTGCTTCACGAAGAGGCGGTCATACCGAGCGACCGCGTCGTCGACATGCTCGCGGTGCTGCACGAAGCCAACTTGCATATGTGCGAAGGTCAAGCACTGGACATCATGTTCGAGACGCAATCGACGGTGACGATGAGCCAATACCTCGAGATGATCTCGGGAAAGACGGGGGCCTTGTTCGCGGCGTCGTGCGAGCTCGGCGCGCTGGCCGCGGGTTGTCCGCGCGAACGTGCTCGGCAGTACGCGCGTTTGGGCCGCGCGTACGGGCGAGCTTTTCAAATTCGCGACGACGCGCTCGGTACGTGGGGGTTGAGCGACATCACCGGCAAACCGAGCGGGGCCGATATCGCGCGGCGCAAATGGAGCTTTCCCGTGGTCTGGGCCCTTGGCACGCCGCCCTCGGCCGACCGCGAGATCGTGACGGGAGCCTACGCACGCCGCACGCGCCTCGATTCCGCGGGCGTGGTCGAGGTGATCGGCGCACTCGACCGGCTCGGCGCGCGCAACGCAGCCGATGACGCCCACGACCTAGCTCTGGCGGAAGCGGATGAGGCCGCCGGCGAGGGGTCGATCGACCGCAGCGGAGCGATCCGCGAATTCTTGGCACAAGGAGCACGGCGCGTTGCCTAGCAAGCCGAACGTCAGCTTATCGAGAGCCGATCGCGCGGCGGCCGTGCGCCCGGCGCCGGGCCCTGCGCCGGCGGCGATGGGCGATGCGGCGCAAAGCGCGCCGCTCTCGACCAACCTCGCGTTAGGCGGCCTGCTGCTGTTCGCGCTGCTGATCCGGCTCGCGCTGATCGGGGCGGAAGGCTTCAAGAACGACGTCTCCACGTTCGAGGCGTGGGCGCTAACGCTGGCCGAGCACTCGACGCGGCAGTTTTACGCGAACACGACCTTCGCCGACTACCCGCCGGGTTATTTTTTCGTGCTGTGGATCGTGGGCCACGCCTACAAGCTTCTCGTTCACAACGATCCGAACTTCGCGTTGCTCAAGGCTGCGGTCAAGCTGCCCGCGATTCTGATGGACCTCGTCGATACCGTTTTGATCTTTGCGATCGTGCGCCGCTTCGCGGCGCTGCCGTGGGCCTTTGGCGCTGCGGCGCTCTACGCGTTTAACCCGGCGACGATTTTTATCTCGGCATCGTGGGGCCAGGTGGACTCAGTCGCAGGCGGCGTGACGCTCGCCTCACTGTTCCTGTTGCTGCTCGCCGACCGGCGAACGGACCGGGCCGGTTGGCTGGTTGCGGCGGCGTGGATTCTGCTTGCGTATTCGATTTTGATCAAGCCGCCGGCCGTCGTGCTCGTGCCGCTCTACCTGGCGTATCCGTTCACGACCGACGATGCGGCGCTCCGCCTTCGCCGCATCGCCGGCAGCGCAGCCGGGGTGGGCGGCGCCTTCGTCCTCGCCTACGTGTGCGCGCTTGCGTTCCACGCGGGATGGAATCCGGTCGCTCAGTTTACTTGGCTCTACGGCCGCTACAGCTACGCCGCCGGCGTGTACCCTTACAGCTCGATCAACGCCTTCAACCTGTACACGATGCTGCGCAACTTCTGGCAGCCCGACAACCAACTGATCCCCGACTGGATGGTCGGCGGCCACGTCATCGGGTTCCCGCAGTACGTGTGGGGCGTCATCCTGCTGCTTTCGGCCGTCGTCCTGGTCGTTTCGCGCTACGTGCAGCGCCGGGATTCCCCGGCCCTGATCGAAGCCGCGGCGATCCTCTCGCTCGGATACTTCGTGCTCTTGACGCGGATGCACGAGCGCTACGTGTTCAACGCGATCATGCTCGCGATTCCGCTCGTCTGGTTTCGGCGCCGCTACCTCTACGCGACCGTGCTGCTGACGATCACGCTCGTCTCCAATCTCTATTATTCGCTCCACTACCTACAGGTCATGGACGCCAAAGTGCCGGGGATCGATCCGACCAACTTGATGCCGTGGATAAGCCGTCCCGACTCGGTGCTCAACGTCATGGTCTTTTTCTACCTGGGCTACCGGTACCTGAGCCCGGCCGCCGAGGCGCCCAAGCAGTTTACCTTGGGGGTGGAAATGCGGCGCGCCGCGGCTGCGGCCCGGCGCTGGTTTTCTCCGCTGGAAGGCGTCGCGCGCATGCTGCCCGTCGACTGGCTGATCGGCGGCAGCCTGACGATCGCTTCATTCGTGCTGACCTTCGTGGCATATCAATCTCCGCCGGAGAAGATTTTCGACGAGATCTATTACGCCCGGGCCGGCGAGGAATATCTGGCCCACAAGGACATCTTCGAGTTCACGCACCCCCCGCTGACGAAGCTGATCATCACGGCCTCGATGATGCTCTTCGGGGGATTGCACGGGCATGGCGACACTGCCGCCGGCTGGCGTTTTCTGAACTTGGTCGTAGGCGCCCTGATGGTGCTGGTGCTCTACGCGTTCGCGAAGCGTCTGACCGGGTCGACCCTGTTTTCCGGCATCGCAGCGGGTCTGCTGCTCTTCGATGGCTTCCACTTCGCGCAAGCGCGTATCGCGACACCGGAGATCACGGTCGCGTTCTTTTCGCTGCTGACGCTCTACGCGTTTTACCGTTTCTGGATCGCAAGCCAAGTCCGCGTTGCAGCTTGGTTCGACGAGCGAGCCGCGAGTCGCGGCGGCGTGGCACTCGCGATCGGTACGGTGCTCGCTTTCGCGCTGACGTTCGTGTTCGGTCGCGGCCAAAGTTCGGCGGCGCACATCGTTGAGTTCATCTACTTCGAACTCGGAGCTTACCTTGCGGTCCGCTTGCTCTTGCCGCGCCTGGTGCCTTCCCCCGACGTGACGTCGTACGCGGATGGCGCGCGCGTCACGGGCGACGAGCTCGTCACGCCCGACGGGGGCGTCGTGCCGCTGGGAAAGGGCGCGGTGGTGCCCGGCGGTCTGACCCGCGTCGACAAGAACGCCGGCCTGGCATACACCGACGCCGGCTTGCGCATCGAGTACGCGCGCAGCGGCGAGATGCGCTACGTTACCCCGGAGGGCGAGGCGCGCTTCGAGCCGGCCGGAACGATGCTGGCAGGCGGCGCGGCCATCGACGGTCGGCGCGACGCCCGGCTTTGGATGTGGCTGCTCGCACTTTCGGCCGGATGTCTTGGGGCCTGCAAATGGAACGGCCTGTTCGACTTCTTCGTCGTTTGGTTGCTGGCAGGATTCGTAGTCGCCCAGATCTCGTGGGCCGAACTGGCGCGCGGCATTGGTCTGGGCAAGGTGGTCGTTCGCCCCGCCAGTTGGGGAAATCCGTTCGGCTTTTCGCTCGACATGGTCGTTGCGTCGATGCTGTTCGTCGGTGCGACCATCTACGTGCTGTGCTACATTCCGTACTTTCTTCTGGGGCATTCGATCAGCGACTTGGTCGAGCTGCAGTACGGCATGTACCACTATCACGCGACGCTGGTTGCGACGCATCCGTATTCCTCGAGGTGGTGGCAATGGCCGCTCCTGCAAATCCCGATATCGTACTACTACCACGATTTTCGAACGGGCGGTCAGGCGCAGTTGGGTTCGGCCTGTTGCGTCGCCGAGATCCTCGCCCTTCCCAACCCGCTGATGTGGTGGACGGGTCTGGTCTCGGTACCGCTTGTTGCTTGGCTTGCGTGGAGCGAGCGCCGCAAAGGATACCTATTGCTGGTGGTGGCGTACTTTCTGCAGTGGCTGCCCTGGATTGCTTCGCCGCGCCTTTCGTTCGAGTACCACTTCCTGCCGAATCTTGCCATCATTTGCTTGGCGGACACGATCCTCTTGCAGCGCATTTGGCGCCTCGGCGAGCGGCCGGCGAACGCAGCCGGCGAGGACGCGCCGAGCTGGCCTCGTACGGCGGTGGTGGCGTATCTGGCCGCGATCGTCGCCGCCTTCATCTTCTGGTATCCCGTCGTCGCCGGCACGCACGTCACCTACGATGCTTGGAACCAGCGTATGATTACGTGGCTAGAGGGGAACAACTGGATCAACCCGCATCCGGGAAGCTGAGAGAAGTTTCTCGATGCGATCGGGTTCGTCGCGGCGCCGAAAGGCCACCGGGCACTCGAAACGGTAGGTACCGCCTATGTCAGGGCATTCGAAGTGGCATAACATCCGGCTCCGCAAGGGGAAAGCCGACGCGCAGCGCGGGGCGCTGTTCACCAAGCTTTCGAAGGAGATTATCCTCGCCGCCAAGAGCGGCTCGACGGATCCCGAAGCGAACTCGCGCCTCAAGATGGCCGTCGAGAAGGCTCGCGAAAACAACGTTCCGGTCGAAAACATCAAGCGCGCGATTGCGCGCGCGGCCGGCGGCGACGGCAGCAAAGACATCGAGGAGATCCGCTACGAGGGTTACGGTCCGGCCGGCGTCGCGGTCGTGCTCGACGCCGCAACCGACAATCGCAACCGCACCGCGGCCGAGCTGCGCTTCCTCTTTAGCCGACACGGCGGGACGCTCGGCGAGTCAGGCTCGGTTGCATGGATGTTCGAATCGCGCGGCTTGATCGAAGTCGAAAACGGGACGCTCGACGAGGATGGCCTAACCGAGGCAGCCCTCGTCGAGGGCGTCATCGATGTGCGCTACGATGCCGACGGACGTTCCGAGATCGTGACCGAGCCGGCGGCGCTCGCCGCCGCGCGCGAGCGCTTGGCGGCGGCCGGACTACGCGTGACCTCGCTCGCGCTTGGGGTCGAGGCGAAGCAGAACGTTGCGCCGGCCGGCGACGACGCGCGCGAAGTACTGCGCTTCCTCGACGCGCTCGAGGAGCACGAAGACGTCCAACGGGTCTATTCCAACGCCGAACTCGACATCGCGCAGATCGAAGCGCTCGCCTAATTTGGCGCTGCGCACGATGGTCGAGGGCGCACCGCGCGAGACGCGTCGACGCCGCCCGTGGCTGGCGCGGCAGGATTGGTACTTTGCGATTGCGCTAGCGAGTTTCGTCGGCGTAGCGGTATGGTTTGGGCGCGCGATCGAGGATTTCTTCACCCCTCCCTCGCGCGACATTCCGGCGCCGATGCTGGTGGGTGAAACCTTATCCGATGCACTGCAATCGGCCTCGAGCGCCAAGGTCTCGGCGGTCGTGGTCGCCAGGCATTCCAGCGATCGCTATCCCAAAGACGTGGTGATGCGCCAGGATCCGGCTGCCGGCGCGCGGGTCCGCGCGGGCCGGCAAATCTCGCTCGTCGTTTCCAACGGCGTTCAAATCTTTGCGATGCCCGACCTGCGCTACGAATCGCTGCGCGAGGTTGGGCTCGACCTCTCGCACGACCAGCTCACGCTCGGTAAGGTCCACTACGTGCTCAGTGCCGATGCGGAGCCCAATCAGGTCGTCACGCAGGATCCGGCGCCGCTCACCGCCGTACGCCCCGGCTCGGTCGTCAACCTCGAAATCGCAAAGAGCGCCGGCTCCGCTCAAAAGGCGCCCGACTTCGAAGGAAAATCGATCGACGAAGCGCGCGATATGGCGGCAGCGGACCACATGCGGCTCGGTCAGGTCGTCTGGACGCCGTTCGGGCGCAACGGACCCCCGCGCGGCGAAGTCGTGCGCCAGGTTCCCGGCCCAAGCGCCCCGCTCGATTCCTCGCAGCTCGTCTCACTGCAAGTCAGCGCCGGCCCGCGAGAAGCGGGGTATCTCGTGCGGCAGGTCCACGCGACGGTGTTCGCCCCCGACCTGACCGGTACCGCGACCACGCAGAACGTTCGAATCGAGGTGCGCGACGAGACGGGAACGTGGAACGTCTACGACGCCTTCGCACAGCCCCGGCAAAAACTTGATTTCAATCTGACGGTCATCGGCACGTCGGAGCTCGACGTGTACGTCAACAACGAACTGCTCGACTCGACGCAGCTGGGCGTCGAGCCGCCGCTGTCGAAACAACCGACGAAGGAGAAGCCGTGATCAAAATTTCGCCTTCGCTGCTTTCCGCCGACTTCGCGCGTATCGCCGACCAAATCGGCGAAGTCGAGCGCGCCGGCGCGGACTATCTGCACCTCGACGTGATGGACGGCCGCTTCGTGCCGAACTTGACGTGGGGTCCCAAGATCATCGGCGACCTCCGCAAACTCTCGCCGCTCTGTTTCGACACGCATCTGATGATCGTCGAACCGGAGCGCTACGTCGACGACTTCCGCAAAGCGGGCGCCGATATCATCACGTTCCATTACGAAGCGACGGTCCACGTCCAGCGTTTGCTCGTCCACGTGAAGTCGCTGGGGGCCAAAGCCGGCATTTCGCTCAATCCCGCGACGCCCGTTTCCATGCTCCAAGACGTAATCGGCGACCTCGACCTCATTTTGATCATGAGCGTCAACCCGGGCTTCGGCGGCCAATCGTTTATTCCAAACGCGCTCAAGCGTGTCAGGGAAGCACGCGCGCTTATCGACGAGTACAACCCCTCGTGCGAGCTTGAGATCGACGGCGGCGTCGGACGCCAAAACATCGCGGACGTCGTGGCCGCCGGCGTCGATGTCGTCGTGATGGGGTCGAGCATCTTCGGCGCGCCTAACCCCGGCACGGAGTTGCGCGCGCTGCGGGAGCTGGCCGAGCCCGCGACAGCGTACGCGAACTGACGCCGAGCAAGGAGACCAGCGAGGACGAGCTCCTCGCCGCGATCCGCGCGGCGCTCGAACGGTTCGCGCTCCCCGCGGGGCGGATTGCCGTCGGCATCGGCGACGACGCTGCGGCCTGGCGCCCGTCGCGCTCGCACCTTTCCGTCATTACGACCGACGCCCTGATCGATGGGGTCCATTTCGCGCGCGAAAGCATGAGCCCTGAGGCGATCGGGCACCGCGCCATGGCGGCCAACCTCAGCGATATCGCGGCCATGGGGGCTCGCCCGGTGCTGGCCACGGTCGCCCTGGGCCTCGACCCGCGGACGACCGCGCCGGATTGGGTCGTGGCCTGCTACCTCGCCATGGCCGGTTTAGCTGCCCGCTTCAGCGCGGCGATCGTGGGCGGCGATCTCGTCCGCGCGCCCACGCTGACCCTCTCGCTGACGGTCGTCGGAGAGGTCTCGCCGCGGCGAATGCGCCTGCGCGACGGGGCACGTCCGTACGACGTGCTCGCCATAACCGGCCCGACGGGCGCCAGCCGAGCGGGTCTCGAGCTTCTCAAGCGGCCACTCGCGCTCGACCCGCCAAACGCTGAGGCGGCACGCAACGCCTTCCTCTTCCCCGAACCGCGCCTGCGCGAGGGCCGCTTCCTTGGCGCCTCCCGAGCGGTACACGCGATGATGGACTGCACCGACGGGCTGTCGACCGACGTGGCCCGCTTGGTTCAAGCCGCCGGTTACGGAGCCACCCTGCTCGGGCCTCCGATCGACCCCGCGGCCGAGGCCGTCGCCCTGGCGGCCGGGGACGACCCGGCGGCGTATGGTCTGGACGGCGGAGAAGATTTCGAACTGATCGTCGCTGTCGCGCCACGCGCCTTCCCCCACCTGGCACGCCGCTTCGAACGGCACTTCGGCCGTCCCCTCATCGGTTTCGGCAGTGTCGATCCCGAGCCGGGCCTGCGCCTAGCCGGCCCCCAGGGCCCACTGCCTTTAGCCCCGGCAGGTTGGGACAGCCTCATCTCGCCCGAGAGGCCCCGAGCCGCGCGCGGTTAGGCGAAATTCCGCTAGGAGAGCCGCTTCACACGCTTGGAGCGCAGACAAGCCGTGCACACGCGGAGCGTCATGTGGGTGCCGCGCTCGTCGACGCGGACCGGCTGGAGGTTGGGCAGCCAGCGCCGCCGGGTCTTGTTCATGGCATGGCTCACGTTGTTGCCCGCCATCGGGCCCTTTCCACATACGTCGCAGCGCTTTGCCATTTCAAATCACCTTTCAACCGTCGAATCACGTCCGGCAGGACAACTTCCGGATTATGCCATAGCGCGCGGCCGCTGGCAATGCCGCCAGGAGTCGGGTTGGACCCTTTGTAAGCCTGCCGTTCGTGGATCCTTTGGTTCCGCCGCGACCCGCGGGTACGCCTCGCATCGCGGTCGACGCGATGGGCGGCGACCATGCCCCGCACGAGATCGTTCACGGCGCCGCGCTGGCGCAACGCGACGGCTTGGGACAAATGATCCTGATCGGCGACGAGCCGCGCATAGCGAAGATTTTGGTCGAGACGCACGTCAAGGGGATCGACGTCGTGCATGCGCCCAACGCCATCGCAATGGACGCAAACCCCTCGCAGGCGCTGCGCAACAGCGATGAGACCTCGCTCGGAATGGCGGTCAACCTGGTACGCGACGGGCGAGCAGACGCGGTTGTTTCGGCCGGCAACAGCGGCGCCTTCCTAGCCATTGCGCTGGTGCGCTTGCGCACCATCGCGGGCATCGCACGTCCCGCCATTGCGGTCGTTTTTCCCGCGAAACACGGACCCGTCGTCGTGCTCGACTCGGGCGCGAATCTTGACTGCCGGCCCGAATGGCTCGCGCAATTCGGCGTGATGGGGAGTGCCTACGCGAAAGCCGTCCTGGGTATCCCGGAGCCGAAGGTGGGCATCATTTCGGTCGGCGAGGAGCGCGTCAAGGGCAACGCGCAGGTCATCGAGGCGGCGCGTTTCCTGGATCGGGCCCCGGTTAACTTCGTCGGCAACGTCGAGGGCAAGGATGTCTTCATGAATGCGGCCGACGTCGTCGTTACCGACGGCTTCGTCGGCAACGTCATGCTCAAGCTGAGCGAGGGCGCCGCGCAGCTCATCGGCGACATCGTCTTGGGCGAAATCAAGAGCGGCAGCATTTTTACCAAACTCGGCGCGCTGCTGGTGCGACCGGCGCTGCGCCGCGTGCGCCAGAAGCTCAACTACGATAACTACGGCGGGGCGCCGCTGCTAGGTCTGCGCGGCAACTGTATCGTCGCGCACGGCCGTGCCAACCGGCGAGCGATTCGCAGCGCGATTCGTGCGGCCGTTGCGGAGGTTCGTGAAGACGTCGTCGGACGTATCGGGGAATCGGTCGTTCCGTTCGACGTGCGCGACGCTCGCGAAGCGTAGTCTCCAATGGCCGGGGTCTACGTGCATCTGCCTTTTTGCCCGTACGTGTGCCCGTATTGCGACTTTGCCAAGTGGCCGCACCGGCGTAGCGCTGCGCTGCGCTACTTGAGCGCGCTCGAGGCCGAGATTGCGGCCGCTCCCGCGTTCGCGGCCAAGACGCTGTTCTTGGGCGGTGGAACGCCCAATGTTTACCCGGCGGCTGACATTGCGCGCTTAGTTGCGCGGCTGCGCACGCGATTTTCGCTCGGCAGTGCAGCGGAGGTCACGATCGAGCTCAACCCGGACTTGTCGTTATGCGAGGAGTTCGCGGCCTATGTCGAGGCGGGAATCAACCGGTTTTCGTTTGGGGTGCAGTCCTTCGTCGATGCGGAGCTCGCGGCGCTGGGCCGGCAGCATCGAGGCGGCGAGGTTGTCGCGGCGGTTGACCGGGCGCGGATCGCCGGCGTTTCGAACCTTTCGGTCGACCTGATGTTCGGGATCCCGGGGCAGACGGTGGATTCTTGGAAAGGGTCGCTCGCCGCCGCCCTCGAGCTCGAACCCCACCACGTCTCAACCTATGGTCTGACCATCGAGGCCGGAACCCCATTTTCCGTTTGGCACGCGCGCGAGCCGGCAGCATTTCCGGATGCCGATCGGGAGGCGGAACTCTTCTCGGTAGCCATCGATCGGCTCGAGGCGGCGGGCTTCGAACACTACGAGATCAGCAACTTTGCGCGACCGGGCTTCCGCTCGCACCATAACGCGAACTATTGGGCGAACGGACCCTACCTTGGTCTGGGAGTTGGAGCGGCGAGCTATCTCGACGGCACTCGCTCGGTACACACCCGGGCAATCGACGCGTACTGCGACGCGGCGCTCGGCGGGAGCCCGATCCCCGGTACCTCGGAACACCTCGAGGGGGCGGCGCGCATCGGCGAGGCGGCGATGCTGGCGCTGCGCACGAGCCAGGGGGTAGATGTCGCTTCCTTTGCGGAACGGTACGGTATCGATTTCTTGAGGTTTTACGAACCAGTGTTAGCGGAAATGAGCGCAGCCGGAGTGCTCGAGGTCAATCCGGCCGTGGTGCGGCTTACGCGGCGAGGCCGATTCGTGGCCAACGACGTCTGCGCCGCCTTCATCGCGCCGGCGTAATCGTGTCGACGACGCTGCTGCGCCTCATTTTCGCGGTCGTTTTTGCCGTTACCGGCTTCCTGCTCGGGCGCGAAGCGTACACCCATTTGATCTCGCTCCATGTGACGAGCCAGCTGTGGTTGATCGTGCTGACGATCGTGGTGCCGGTCATGGGCGCGGTGGCCGGCGTTTTGATCGCGCCGACCGCACAGGACCTCTTTGAGCGGGAACTGGCCGAGGTCGAAACGGCGATGGAACGGCTCGCCCCCGGCCAAATTGCCGGCGGCGTCGTCGGACTAATTGCCGGCCTGATCGTCGCGTTTCTCGTTAAGAGCGTCCTGTTCGAGTTCATCGCGAATGCGGGACAGGCCGGCGGCTACGTGGCGATGGTCCTCTACATCATCCTAAGCGTTTTCGCGGCGTATCTGGGGGCACGCGTCGGCGCGAAGCAGAATATCGCCGGCCTTGCGGCAACCGGCCGCGCGCCGCTTGCCACGGGCATTCCCAAGATCATCGACACATCGGTGATCGTCGACGGGCGCGTCCTCGAGATCGTGCAGAGCGGTTTCCTCGAAGGCCCGCTCGTCTTGCCGCGCTTCGTGCTGCGCGAACTGCAGCTGATCGCCGATTCGCTCGACGCAATGAAGCGCGCGCGCGGTCGCCGCGGGCTCGAGATACTCTCGAAGCTGCAGGAGGTGGCCGTCCTCGACATCGACGAGCGCGATTACGACGACGCCGGCGGAGCGGTCGACGCTAAGCTGGTACGCTTGGCCCGCGAGCGCGCGGGGAAGCTCGTCACCAACGACTACAACCTCAATCGCGTGGCCCAAGTCGAGGGCGTCACCGTTCTCAACATCAACGAGCTGGCCGGTGCCGTCAAGCCCGTCGTGCTCCCCGGCGAGGAACTGCACGTGACGATCGTGCGCGACGGCAAGGAGGCGCATCAGGGCGTCGGTTACCTCGAAGACGGAACGATGATCGTGGTCGAGAACGGCCGCCGTTTGATCGGCGAGGACGCGGACGTCCAGGTCACGAGCGTCTTGCAGACCGTCGCCGGGCGGATGATCTTCGCGCGCGTCAAGCGTCCCACCCAAACGCTGAGTACGTGATGCGCGCCGCTCGAAGCGAACCCGGCGCACGGTGAAGTTCTGCGCGGTCATCGTCGCGGCCGGACGTGGCGTGCGTTTCGGGCGCCCCAAGCAACTGGTCGAAGTCGCCGGCAGGCCGCTGGTTGCATGGTCGATGTCGGTGTTTGCTCAAATGCGCGAGCTCGACGATCTGGTCATTGCGACCGAGTCCGACCATGCCGAACAGATGCGCCGCCTAGCGGCGACATACGCGACGCGTCTCGAAAGCACGGTTGTCGCCGGCGGTGAGACGCGCCAAGCCAGCGTGCGCCTCGCGCTCGCTGCAATACCGGCGCACTGCGACGCCGTGCTGGTTCACGATGGAGCCCGGCCGCTGGTGCAAGCCGACGACGTGCGCGCCGGCATGCGCGCGGTCGAAGCGGGGCGCGCCGCTTTGCTCGCCGAGCCCGTGGTCGATACGATCAAACTGCTCGCGCCGGACGGCCATCGCGTGGAACGGACGCTCGATCGCAGACGGCTGTGGGCCGCGCAGACGCCGCAGCTTGCGACGCTCCTCGACCTGCGCCGCGCGCATGAGGCGGCGCAGTGGGAAGGCTTTGAAGCAACCGACGATGCGGTGTTGCTCGAGCGCTGCGGGGTCGAAGTGACGGTGGTTGCCTCGAGCGGCGAAAACTTCAAGGTGACCCGCCGCAGCGATCGCGATTTGGCCGAAGCGGTCTTGCGCGAGCGCGCCTCGCTTGCGAAGCGATGACCGACGAATTGGTTTCCGCGGTACGTTTCGGCCACGGGTTCGACGCTCATCGCTTCGCCCAAGGCCGTCCCTTTGTGCTGGGCGGCGTTCGCATTCCATACGAGTCCGGGCCGCTCGGCCATTCCGATGCGGACGTCCTGGCTCACGCGCTCTCCGACGCGATCCTGGGCGCGGCGGCGTTGGGCGACCTCGGCGAGCACTTTCCCGACACCGATCCGCAGTGGAAGGACGCCGATTCGATGCGACTTCTCGAGGCGTGCGCGGCGCTCGTGCGGGGCCAGGGCTACGAGCTCGGCAACGTCGATGCCACGGTCGTCGTGCAGGCGCCCCGGCTCGCCCCGCACGTCCCGGCGATGCGGATGCGCCTGGCTGAAACCTTGCGCATCGAGCTCGACGCAGTGAGCGTCAAAGCCAAGACAAGCGAAGGGATGGGGTACACGGGAGACGGAACCGGCATCGCCGCCTATGCCGTTGCTTCGCTCGTTCGCCGCTCAGCTCGCCGATGACCCAAAGGTGAATCTTTGGCGCCTCATCCTCAGCGACCTCAAAGCCCCGATCGAGCGGGACCCGGCGGCGCATGGTTACCTCGACGTGATCTTATCCTATCCGGGCTTTCACGCGATCACGGCGCACCGCTTCATCCATCTGCTCTATGGCACGGGAATGCCGCTGCTGCCGCGCTTCCTTTCACACATCGTCCGCTTTTTGACCGGGATCGAGATCCATCCGGGAGCACAAATCGGCTCTGGGTTCTTCATCGATCATGGTATGGGCGTGCTCATCGGCGAGACGTCGGAAATCGGCAACAACGTGACGCTCTATAAGAACGTGACCCTGGGCGGCACGAGTCTGGGGGGCGGGAAGCGTCACCCCACGCTCGGCGACGACGTCGTCGTTGGAACCAATGCCTCGATCTTGGGCGCAATCGTCGTCGGCAACGGGGCACGCGTAGGGGCCGGGTCGGTCGTGGTTCGCGACGTCCCGCCCAACGCTACGGTCGTGGGCATTCCGGGCCGCGTGGTGCTGCAAGATGGACGCCCTGTCGCGTCCTCGCAGTCGCGCGTCGACATGCCGGACCCGCAGGCGACGCTTATCGCGCGCCTAGCCGAGAAGGTTGCGGCGCTCGAAGTCGCGTTGGCGGCGCTGACCGATTCGGACGCGGTGGCTTCAGCCGCGCGAATCTCGATTTACGACGATGTCTCTCCGTCTATATAACACCCGCACGCGCTCGGTCGAACAATTCGTGCCGCTGCGCGATGACGGCGTGCGGGTCTACGTCTGCGGACTGACGCCCTCGGCTGAGGCGCACCTTGGTCATGCACGATCGTTCATGTTCTTCGACGTCCTGCGACGCTATCTCGTCCACCTCGGTTACCGCGTCACCTTCGTGCAGAACGTGACGGACGTCGACGATCGGAGCATCGAAGCGAGCCGGACGCTTGCGAAACCGTGGTACGAAGTCATCGAGCACTTTTTCGGCTCGTTCAAGCGCTCGATGGACCGGCTTGGGGTGCTGGAGCCGGACCGCGAGCCGCGTGCGACCGCGTACGTTCCCCAAATCGTCGAGCTGATCGCGGCCCTAATTGCGACCGGGCACGCTTACGCCGTGGGCGACGGCGTCTACTTCGACGTCAAGTCTTTTCCGCGTTACGGTAAGCTTTCGGGCCGGAACGTTGCCGAACTGCGCGTCGGCGCGAGAATCGCTCCGGGTGAGGAGAAACGCGATCCGCTCGATTTTGCGCTCTGGAAATTCGCCAAGCCGGGCGAGCCTGCGTGGGCGTCCCCGTGGGGCGAGGGCCGCCCCGGCTGGCACATCGAGTGCTCGGCGATGTCGCACTCGCTGCTCGGCGAGCCGTTCGACATCCACGGCGGGGGCGAGGATCTCATCTTCCCGCACCACGAGAACGAGATCGCGCAAAGCGAATCCGTTTTCCCGGCGCCGATGGCGAACTTCTGGATGCACGGCGGCCTCTTGCAATTCGACGGAAAGAAGATGTCGAAGTCGCTCGGCAACTTTGAGCCGCTCTCGACGCTGCTGGACCGGCACGACCCGCAGGCGATTCGGTTACTGTTCTTGCGCACGGGCTATCGCAAGCCGATGAACTTCACCGAAGACGCGATCGACAGCGCTACCTCGGGGCTGCGCAAACTCTATGCGGCCTACGACTTGCTGCGCTCGGCACCGCCGCGCGAAGCCGACGGCGCCACGGTCACGCCGTTTCGCGAACGCTTCTTCGGCGCACTCGACGACGACATGAATACGTCGGCCGCGCTCGCCGCACTCTTCGATGTGGCCGGTGCGGCGCCGCAACTGGCCGGCGAGGGCGGAGGGCCCCAGGCAGCCGCTCTGCTGCATGAGGCGCTCGAATTGCTCGGCATCTCGCCGCACCGCCGCGCGCGTCTCCCGGCGGGCGACCCGCTGGCCGCGGCCGGGCCGGCTTTGCTTGCGCGCCTGCGCGAGGCGTTCGCCGAGGTGGCCGAGGCCGACGGCGACGTGCGTGCCGCGATCGACGCGGCGATTGCGATCCGTAACCGCGCACGCCGGAACAAAGACTTCGCGTTAGCCGATCGGGTCCGTAATCTGCTCGCCGATGGCGGAATCACGCTTGCGGATTCCAAGGAAGGCACGACGTGGACCGCCGCAAGCGGGGGCTAGGTTCGCAGCGCCCACCGCGCCGGCAGGAGCGCTTCGATTTCGACGACGTCGTTTACGGCATTCACGCCGTGGAGGAAGTGCTGGCGGCCAAGGCATCGCTGCGGCGCCTGTTCGTAGGCGAGGACCGCAAGCGGGATCCGGCTTTGCGCCGGTTGCTCGGGCAGGCGGCGGAGCTCGGGATCCCGGTACGTTTCGAGAGCCGGCCGTTCTTCGCGCAGTTTCCCTACCGCGCACATCAGAGCGTCGTCGCCCTTGGAACCCCATTTGAGTATGCCGGCCTTGACGAAGCGATCGGCTTGCGGCGCCCGGGGGAACCCGGGCTGTTCGTGGTGCTGGACCACATCACCGACCCGCACAACGCCGGAGCGATCATTCGCACGGCCGAGGGGGCCGGAGCGACGGCTGTGATCCTGCCCGAGCGGCGGGCGGCCGGCGTCAACGCGACCGTCCGCAAAGCCGCGGCCGGCGCGGCCTCACACCTGCCGGTTGCCCGGGTCGCAAACGTCGCCGGCGCCTTGCGCACCCTGAAGAAGGCCGGCATCTGGGTCGCGGGCGCCGCCACCGGTCCCGGAACGGTCGACTACTGGCAAGCCGACCTGGCCCGCGACCTCGCCCTCGTGATCGGCGCGGAGGGCGACGGTATTTCCCAGGTCGTCCGCAAAGAGTGCGACTTCCTCGTGGCCATCCCGCTCCACGGCCGCTTGGACTCACTCAACGCCTCGGTGGCCGCCGGCGTAATACTGTTCGAGGTGCAACGTCAGCGGGCGCTCGTGAAGCCAAGTCCCGCTGCCCCGCCAAACGGGAACAATTCTCCTTGACGCACTAGGAGGACCCTCCTATACTTGGCTGGATGTGGTCGGCTCGACGGGCCCCGGCCTGCGACTTCGACCAGATCGCGCCAAAGGGAGAATAAAACGGAATGGGCCTTGCGCAGAGCGCGCCCGACGTCCTCGACTACCACGAGCGAGCAGACGAGGACCTGGTTTCCGCGGCGAAAAGCGGAGACAACCTGGCGATGGAGTTCCTGCTCAACAAGTACAAGAACTTCGTCCGCATCAAGGCCAAGAGCTACTTTCTGATCGGGGCCGATCGGGAAGACATCATCCAAGAGGGGATGATCGGCCTTTACAAGGCCGTTCGCGACTTCAAGGCCGACAAACTCTCGAGCTTTCGAGCCTTCGCCGAATTGTGCATCACGCGCCAGATCATCACGGCCATCAAGACGGCGACCCGTCAGAAGCACATCCCGCTCAACCAGTACATCTCGCTGAACAAGCCGATCTACGACGAGGACAGCGAGCGGACGCTGCTGGACGTGATGGCGTCCCAGAAGACCTCGGATCCCGAGGAGCTGGTCATCAACCAAGAGGTCTCGGAGGACATCAAGGAGCGCATCCAAGAGAACCTCTCCGACCTCGAATCGCAAGTTCTTCTCTCGTACCTCGAGGGCAAGAGCTACCAGGAGATGGCACGGGACCTCAACCGGCACGTCAAATCGATCGACAATGCCTTGCAGCGCGTCAAGCGGAAGATCGAGAAGAACCTCGCCGAGATCGAGCTTCCCTGACGGCCGAGCTGCGCCTGGAATCGGCCGACGTAGCTTAGCTGGTAAAGCAGCCGCCTTGTAAGCGGCAGAGCATCGGTTCGAATCCGATCGTCGGCTCCAGCGAACCGCTGCTTTCGCTGACGTGGGTTGCCTTGAACCGCCTTGCGCGGCGGTGGGTGGGACAGGTTCCTTAGGAGATGACGCCGTAGGGGTGGCGGGCTCCGGAATGGGTAGGTGGTCGAGTGGTTAAAGGCACCGGGCTGTAAACTCGGCGCGCGAGAGCGCTACGCTGGTTCGAATCCAGCCCTGCCCACCAGCGGGCGTTGCATAATGGTAATGCCCCTGCCTTCCAAGCAGGAGTTGCGAGTTCGATTCTCGCCGCCCGCTCCAAAATTCAACCGCCCTCGTAGCTCAGTGGTAGAGCACGTCCTTGGTAAGGACGAGGCCATGGGTTCAATCCCCATCGAGGGCTCCAGAAACCGCCCGAACAGTCCGGCAACCCTGGGAGTCGGGTCGAAAGTGTGCGGCATGCCGCGAGGGGCGGGCTCTCAAACCCAAGGCGACCCGGGCCGATACAGCTAATGGCGGCTTTTGGCAGGCGGCCCAGAAATCCACGTTTCCTTGCCCCGGCAGCTTCCGTTAGTTGGGCCTAATGAAGAAATTCCTACGAAACGATCTCGGTCAGGGGGTCGTCGAATACGCGCTGATCATCACCCTCGTATCGATCGTCGGGGTGATCTGGTTAACGCTGTTCGGGCAGAAGTCGAGCAATTCTCTTAACTCCGCGAGCGCGGCGCTTTCGTAAGTGGTTTCGCTCACAGCATCGCCGGCTCGCTCAATTCGTTGCGCGTCCAAGGCGAATGACAAAGCATGCACTCGTGGCCACATGCATTTTGGGATGTGCTCCGGCGCGTCCCAAAATGCTGCTCCGGCTGCGAGAGTGCCGGGCGGCGTTTAGTAGCCGCGGCGTTTGGGCCGTAGGCTAGCGACGGGCGGCAATCCGCGCCGCGCAACGTGACGGCTCCACGTGCGCAAGACGCCCTCCATGCGTGCTCCGTCGAAGGGGCGCCCAACGATCGCGTCCGCATCGGGGATCTTCGCGATGGGGCGCTCTTGGGAGACGACCGCCGCGGGCGTGGACGGCGGCGGCGTACTCGAACGGAGGGCGAAAGCGCTGGTAAGAACCCCAACCAGCACGAGCCCGCTGACGCCGACGATCGGTTCGCGCATCAGACGGGGTCGAAGGCGCCTTGCACGATCATGGCCTCCCCAATCTCGCGCGCCCGGCGCATGGTTTGCGGCGTTCCGGCGTCCTTTGCGGACTCGATCAATTTTTCCAGTTCCTCGTCGAAGAGTTGCGTGACCTCGGCCGGCGAGTGCACGCCGTGCTTGACACGCTGCGCGATCATCAGGCGATAGATGCGGTCGGTCGCGAGATCTTCCATGTAACCGTCGAGGAGGCTCGCACCCTTACCGTTTAGGTACCCGTTGCGGTAGCGAATGACCGTGCGCACAGCGGCGCGCGTCCCCTCGATTGTCGTCTTGCCAATTCCCTCGACGGCCGGGCGCAGGTCGGGGTGCGAGTCGAACCCGGGACGGTACGACGCTATTTGGTTGGGAGCCGGGAACTGTGCGACCGCGATCGCGTTTTGGTCGGGGTGTCCCGTCCAGGCACCGTCCATATAACAGACCGCCTCGTTTTTCTTGTCCGCCTCGAGGACGCGCAGCGCGCGAGCGTTGAGCTCGGCGTCTTCCCGGCTCGGATAGAGCGCCGTCATGCCGCCGATTGCGAGCATGCCGTGCTTGTGGCAGATCGACGGGATCAGCAGGCGGAGATTCTGGAAAAACGGCACGTCGTGGGGGATCGTATTGCGATCGGGCAGCACCCACTTCGGGTCTTCGAGGTTGTAGTGGATCAAGCTCGCCATGTAATCCCAGCGCCCCAGGTTGAGCCCCAGCAGATGGTCGCGCAGATTGTAGGCAAACTCCTCGAACTGGAATGCGAGCGGATGCGCCTCGCAGAGCGCCATGCACTTGATGTAATCGCGCGGCTTGCCTTTGTGCGCCGCAAGCTCGCCCAGCACGTCGCGCCACCAAAGCGCCTCTTCCGCCGACTCGGACTTGGGAATGTAGATGCAGAGCGGATGGCGTAGCCGCGAAAGGTCGAGCCGGAAGACGAGCAGCGCCAAATCGAACAGCGAAGCAGAGGTTGGTTCCGAGTAAATTCCCGCTTGCGAGAGGTGCAGGCCGCGCACGCGCGTCCAGGTGACGGTCGTCGACGGCTTGATGGCGACGGTTTCGCCACGCTTCTTATCGTCGTACGTCAACTCGCCGTACAGCGCGGCGATCACGTTGTCGATGCCGAGCATCAGGTGCTCCCACTCGTTTGCCATCGAGTCTTCGAGGTCGAGCATGACGCCGGGAGCGCCCGAATTGAGCATCTTGACGACCAGATCGGCTTCGTCGGCCGGGCCGGTCATTTGGTTGCGCTGGTCCGCGCACCACGCCGGCAACTCGATCTTCCAGTCGCTCGTGGTCGCTTGGGAAGGCGGCAGATAGGTGGGGAGCCGGCCGGCGTGTGCGGCCGCAAGCATCTCTTTGCGGTTGCCCGACAACGCCCGTTGCCGCGGCGTGAAGCGCTCGTGCAACGTCCGGTAAAACGCGGCGAAACCGGCCGGTAGATCGCGCTCGATGGAAAATCCCGGCGGCGCCGCGTTCATGCGCTGCAACGCGCTTTGGGCAAGGCTCACGACAAAATTCCTCCCGCTCATACTAGGGAACGGCGCCGACGTGCGAAGAGTTTGCTGCGTCAGGCTGATTCGCGCAGCGGCCACGTACCCTTTTCGACGTAAGGCGAAGGGGCGCCCGCGCCGATGGCGCGGCGGCCGAAGGCTAATGCCGCCGCGCCGAAGGCAAGCGTTACGATGCCGGTGAGCGTCGGAAGGCGCGCGAGGTCGTACGCCGGCAGATTCCAGGTTGCGACGGCCTGCACGTATGCGCCCCAACTCGCTTCGGCGAGCGCGCGCGGATCGTAGGCAGCCACCAAGAGGCGCTGCGCCGCCGGAACACGGGTCGATACGAGAAACGTCGGAGCGCCTGCGAAGCAGAGGGCAGCGAGCCCACTTACGAGGGCGAAGGGCGGCCGCACGCCGAGCAGGCGCCATACCAGTACGCCGGCGCAGGCGCCGGCGAGCAGCGGAAAGATCGTGCCGAGCGAAACGAACTGCATCCACGGAATCGCCAGCGCAACGATCGATAAAGCAAACGGCACACGTAGCCGAGGCGCGTTCGCATACAGTAAGAAGGCGGCGGGAAGGGCGGCCGGTATCTGCGCGATGTGCACGAACGGCCCTCCAACCAACGCCATCGCGGGCGGCACCGCTGCGATCAGGCCGTCGCTGTTGAAGCGACGTGCCAGCCGAGCGGCGGCAAGAGCTCCGGCGATCAGCATCCCCGCGTACCACATCTCGCCGATGCGAAGTGCTTGCGCGTCGCCGGCTCCGAAGCGGTGAACGAGATAGGTTAGGCTCAATTGCTTTTCGTTTCCGATCTCGGAGAGGCCGTGGGCCGCAACGACCTGCCGCACGTACTCGAGATTCGTCGCCATGCCGCCGGTCGCAATCGAAAGCGCGAGCAGGGCCAGTGCTGCGGCTGCCAGCGGAACGCGCGCGGCAGGTCGCCATAGAAAGAGCGCTAGGCAAGCCGGCAACGCGACGTGCGGCTCGACCATCGCAAGCGCCGCCGCAAACGCCGCTGCTCGGTAGCGATGCCGCTGGGCGCACGCCGTCGCCACGGTGATTGCCGCAACTGCGATTGGAGCGAGTTGGCCAAGGCAAAGCGACGCATAGCCGTCGCCAAGCGCAAAGCCTGCGATCAGGCCGGACAGCGGAAGGTCCGTCGCGCGGTGCGTCGCCGCCACCGCAAGCGCGACGGCTCCTACGAGGAAGAGCAACCAAAGCGCCGCAGCCGCCGGATAGGGCAGCATCGCGAGGGCCCGAAACGGCGCCAGCGCGTACGGCGGCAGAGGCGCGGGCACCGCGAGGCCCGCTATGCCCGAGGCGAAGGGCGGCTTTACTGCTCGCTCGCAGCTTCCGAGAGGCTCGGCCCGGTAGGGATCGGACCCGTTCGCAAGCGCCCTTCCGGCGCAGTAGAACGCATTGAAGTCCCGCAGCAGCCCGGTCGGCCGCGTCTGCGGCTGCCAGATGAAGAGTGCCGTCAGGATCGCCAACGACGCAGCTAGTGCCGCGGGCCAAGCGCCCTTACCGAAGCTTTCGGATTCCATGCTTTCTTCTCGTCATCGGCACGCGACGTCCCCAAGGGCAGGAACGGCACCGCGCAATCGCGTTTAGGTGTACCGACCGCCGCCTACCAGGAGGTGTCGCATCGCCGTTGCCGGCCAAGAATCGCTTGCCGCGAGACGCTCGTCGCGAAACGATCTGCGAATCCCGGTCTGGGTGCTGCTGCTCTCCATTCCGCTGCTGGCCGGCGTTAGCGTGCTCACCTACGAGCAGATCGTCGGCGAGCGCGCGCACCTGCGCGACCTACGAGTCGCGCAAGTCGATTCGTTCGAGCTCCTGCAATTGCAGCTCGACGAGGAAACCGGGTTGCGCGGGTACACGAGCACCGGCGATCGGACCTTCCTAGAACCCTATCAGGTGGCCGAAAAACGCTTCGGCCTATCGTACGTTCGGCTTGCGGAGGCTTTAGAGCAGTTTGCGGTGCCGGGTGCGTTGCGCGCGCTCGATGCTGCTCGGCAGGACCATCGAAAATGGCTCGCGACCGTCGCGCAGCCGCTGATAGCGAAGCCGTTCACGGCGGGTGCGGCCGGCCTTCAGATCCGCGGCAAGCGTTTGATCGACTCTTTTCGCCGGAACATCACGCACCTTCATACCTTCCTCAACGAAGGGCTCGACGAAGCGGATCGGCGCACGACGGCGGCAATTCGGCGCACGCTTTTCCTCGGCTTGCTTTCGAGCTGCTTCGTGTTGCTGCTCGGTTTGATGTTCGCACAGCTCGCGGGGCGCGCGTCGCGTCGCGTCTTCGAGGCGACCCTGCTGTACGAAAACGAGAAACGCATTGCCAACCTGTTGCAAACGACCTTCCTGCAGAAGGCGCTCCCTTCGTCGCCCGGCGTAGAGTTCCACGCGACCTACCTTCCGGCCGGAGACGAAGCGCTTGTCGGCGGCGACTGGTATGACGTCTTCGATCTTGCTCGAGGCTCCTTGCTTTTTTCGATCGGCGACGTTGCAGGTCACGGCCTCGAGGCGGCGGTCGTCATGAGCCGGGCACGCCAAGCGATCATCATCGCCGCGTTGCAGGAGAGCGATCCCGCCATCGTGCTCTCACGCGCCAACAATTCGATCCGGTTGCAGGAAGGTCGCATGGTGACGGCCATTTGCGGCTACGTCGTTCCGCGTGGGTTCGAAGTCGTTTACGCGACCGCCGGCCACCCGCCACCAATCGTCATACGGCCGGGGCGCGCTCCCGAGTTTCTTCCACACGGCGGCGTCGCTCTCGGCGTCGCGGCAGATGCCGAGTACCAACGTTTTACCGTCGACGCCGGCAGAGGCGCGCTGCTGGTCTTCTATACGGATGGCGTTATCGAGCAGGGACGCGACATCACCGGCGGCGAGGCTCGGTTGCTTCAGGCGGCGAGCCTTGCATCGAACGACGAAAATCCGGCGCGTGCGATCGCGCGCGCCGTCTTTCGGGGCGAGCCCCCGGCCGACGACGTCGCGATTCTAACCGTCCGGTTCGGAGGCCTCGGCCCCGACGATTCGCGGGCATCTTCGCCGAGCTAAGCGACCGGCGAACGGATGTGCTCGGGCCGGATTCCGACGCCCACGAGGAGCGCCGGAATCCGCCGCAAGGGCGCCCAGTGGTCGAGGAGTCGTAGGATCAATGGCGGCGACATCGTGTGTTTCCCGCCGGCCAGCACGCGGCTGAGAACGCGGTCTTGGATGAAAACTTGGATGCGCTGTTTGAGCGCCGCTGGGAAGGTGCGCCGTTGCTGCACCGCGCGCAGTGCATTCAACGGGGCGAGCGAGCGCTGCAAGGGCTTGGCGAGCGCGTTCGCCGTCGCGACCGCATCTTGGACGGCAAGATTGATGCCGACGCCGCCGACCGGTGACATCGCATGCGCGGCGTCGCCGATGCATAGCAGGCCGGGCCGAAACCACGATCGCAGTCGATCGACCCGTACGGTCAGCAGCTTTACGTCGTCCCAATCGCGCAATTCTCCCAGCCGCTGGCGCAGAAAGGGTGCGAGGGATGCGATGTCTTCTCGAAAGGCCTGGAGTCCCGCTCGCCGGACATCGTCGAATGCCCCTTTGTGGATGACGTACGCGCACTGCCAGTAGTCGTCGCGATTGATCATCACCAGGATCTCGCCGAAGTCGACTCTTCCTAAGGTTTGCCCAGGGTCGTCGGCGTGCCGCGACACGCGCAGCCACAAGACATCGATCGGAGCGCCGAGATCCACCACTTCCAAACCGGCCTTTTCGCGTACCACCGAGCTGCGTCCGTCGGCTCCGACGACGAGGGCGGCGCGCACTTCAAGCGGGCCCTCGGGCGTCGTCGCGGCCACGCCGGCGACCCTATTCCCATCGAAGATCAAATCGTGCGCTTCGGCTTCCATCCGAAGATGGAACGAGGGGTAGCGGCGGCCTTGCTCGGCCAGAAAGTTGAGGAAGTCCCACTGCGGCATCAAGGCTAGGAACTTACACGCGGTAGGGAGATGCGTGAAGTCGGCGACTTTGAACCCTTCAGCGCCGACTTGGGCGGCGAGCTCGCGCACCTCCTGATGCGGAACCTTGAGGAACTCCTCAAGCAGTCCGAGTTCGTACATGAGCTGGAGGGTCGAGGGGTGGATCGTATCGCCCCGGAAGTCCCTAAAGAAATCGGCGTGCTTCTCGAGCACGACGACGTCCACGCCGGCGCGGGCGAGCAGAAATGCCAGCATGATGCCGGCGGGACCGCCGCCCACGACGCAACAGCTAGTTTCAACGGTTGCTCCCATCGGTCAGACCGTTGCGCTTCCGACGCTGATTCGGCGTACGAGCGGCAAGCCGTCACTGCGACCCGTAAGGTAGCGGGCGTTGGCCTCGGGCGGCGTTAGAAAGGAAACCTCGGAAAAGCCCGCCTCGCGGAGCTTCGCCCCGAGGGGACCCGGCTCGGAGCGCGTCAACCACGGCTCGCCAAGGGCCGCGACGGCTTCGGCCGTGAGCCGCGCGTCCTCTTCGCCTGCCGCGGTCGGGTCGGAAGATCCGAACGAGAAAACGATTTGACTGCCTGCCGGCAGCGATGCGACGTAGGAGAGCACGGCGTCGATGGCCGGCTCCTTGAGATACACCATTACCCCCAGCCAAGAGAAGAAGGAGCGTTGCGCCCGATCGAAGCCGGCTGCGGCGAGTCCGGCCGCGAGTGATGTCGTCTCAAAGTCGATCGGAATGAAGCTGACGTTGTCAGGCACCGCTATTGCGGCCGCCCGCAAGCGATCGCGTTTGGCGCGCTGACTGGATGGATGATCGACTTCGATGATTCGTAGAGCGCGGCTCCAGGCCGGCTGGCGGTACGCGAAGGTGTCAAAGCCTGCCCCCAGGATGACGCACTGCCGGACGCCGTCGCGCGCCGCGGCCTCGAGCCGCTCTTCGGAATAGCGGCTGCGCAGGAGCACGTGCACGCGCAGCGACTCGAGTCGCGAACTGCGCAGGTCGGGGTTTGCGCCAATCCCAGCAAAGGTTTGCGCATCGAGCAGATGCGCTGAGACGCGATCGTCAAGGATCTTGGGCTCACCGTCGATGAGCTGGTGTGCCGCACGCAAGACTGCGACCCGCATCGCGGTCCGGCTCGCTTCCCGTTCCATCATCTCCAGGTGCGCCGTTCGGTCGCGTCGGACATGCCGGCGATGACCGGCTCGTTGTCGGCGGGCGTTCGTACCGTCTTGCTCGGCGCCTCGCGCAATCGTTTCCTGCGGCGTAGCGCCGCCAAATACGGCATGCGGCTCGGTGCGGCGCGATTCGTGGCAGGCCGGTCGCTGGAGCAGTTCGTGCCGATTGCGCGTGAGCTCAACGCCCGGGGGTTTGCGATAGCGACCGCAATTCTTGGCGAGGGAATCGCGAGCCGCAGCGAGGCGGCCGGCGTCACGGCAGCTTACGGCGACGTGCTCGACCGGATCGCGGCGGAAGGCCTCAACGCGAACGTCGCGCTCAAGCTGACGCACCTCGGCCTGAACGTCGACCCCGAGATCGCCTTTACGAATCTGCAGGGCCTACTCGAGCGCGCGGGGAGAACAGCCAACCGGATTCGTATCGATATGGAAGAATCGGCGTACGTCGACGTCACCCTCCAGACGTACGAGCGCCTGCGCGCGGCCGGTTTCGACAATGTCGGGGTCGTCTTGCAGGCATACCTTTACCGCAGCGCTGACGACCTCGAGCGTCTCTCGTCCTTGAAGCCGAACGTTCGCTTGGTCAAGGGCGCTTATCTCGAGCCGCAGAGCGTCGCGTTTCCTCGCAAAGCCGACGTTGATGCGAATTACCTGAATCTGATCGAATGCGCGCTCGCCGCAAACGGCTATACCGCGATCGCAACGCACGATGAGGCCATCATCGCGGCGGCCAAGGCGATGGCCGAGCGGCTCCGCTTGCCGCGCAGCGGCCGCTTCGAGTTCCAGATGCTGTACGGAATCCGTCCGGATTTGCAGCGGCGTCTCGTCGGCGAGGGCTACGTCGTGCGGATCGCGGCGCCGTTCGGGCCCGACTGGTTCCCGTACTTCATGCGCCGGCTTGCCGAGCGCCCGGAGAACCTCGGCTTCGTGCTGCGTAACCTGACCTAGGGTCGCCTTCTCGTGCCCCTGGGGGCCGGTCCTGAGCGCTTTTTTAGTATTCGTTTATTCAGACCGCGTAGGATCGTGGAAACGACTCGAACGTCGGGCAGGCCGGCAGCCGGCTAAGCGGCGGTGGGCCGGTTTGCCGCGCCGTCCGCTGACCGCACATCGCCGGTGAGGTGAAAGCCATGATGAACGACGGTCCGGAGGAGACGCTGATTCTCAGATTCTCCCGTGATTGTGAAGGGCAGATCGTCTGCCGGGTTGAGGACACGCGAAGCGGCGAGACGTGGACCGCTCTACATGCGAACCAAGTGTGGAGTGCGCTCGATTCAGGCCGGCTCCGCTGGCCGCGCCTGGTACGCCCGAGCGATCGCGACGGCCGGCCTGGATAAGCGCCCCGACCGGATAAGCGCGCCGAGTCGCAGGGACGCGAAGAATAGGCAGCCCCGGGACAGAAGCGGTCGCTGTGGCAACGGCCAGCCTCATGACGCTGGGACGGTTCGAACTTCGCGTTGACGGCCGCCCCGTGCCCCATCCGCCGACCAAGAAAGCGAGGGCGTTGACCGCATTTTTGGTCTCGCGCGAAGGCCGGGATGTCTCGCGCGAGCAGTTGACCGAGATTTTTTGGCCCGAGACCGACCCTGAGAGCGCCCGGCGCAGCCTCAACACCGCACTCTCCTCGGTTCGCACCTGCCTGCGAAGCTCGGGACTGGACGGCACGCAACTGCTGTACGGCGACAAATCGGTCGTTCGTTGGACGGCGCGCTCGTCGGTCGACCACCTGCGGCTGAGCGCGCTGGCCGAGCGCCCGAGCGCCGCGAATGCCGAAGAAGCGCTCGAGCTCTACGGTGGTGAGTTTCTTGAAGGCGACTACGACGAGTGGGCCGTCGGCGAGCGAACGCGCATTTCCCAAGATTTCGAGACGATCCTTGCAAGCGCGGTTCGCAGTCATAAGAACGTGCGAGCGGCGAAGGCGCTGGTCGCGTTCAACCCATTCGACGAAACGGCTCAGGAGTTGCTCATCGAGTCGGAGCTGCTTGCCGGGCGTCGCGGCGTTGCGGCAGCGCTAGCCGATCGGTGCCGGCGAGTTTTCGCGGAGGCGCAACTCGAGCTCTCGCCGGCCTTCGTTCGCCGTTTTGGGGGCTTGGGGGAGCCGTCGCGGGAGCCGGCCGTCGCCGCTCCGCTGCGTTTCGAGCCGGATATGCCCGGCGAAGATCGCGCAAACGGTATCTCGGAACCGGTCTTCTGCCGGAAATTCATCGGGCGCGAGATGCAGCTCGATGCCCTCCTGCAACGGTTGAACGCGGCCCATGAAGGCTCGGGGTCGACGGTGTTAATCGCCGGCGAAGCCGGCATCGGCAAGACCCGGATCGTGCGCGAGCTGCGCGCGTACTGCGGTGACGAGACGTCCTTTGCCGTCGGTCAGTCGGTCGAGCATGCACCCAGCCCGTTTGCTCCTTTTGCGGAGGCCTTGCGAGCGCTGCATCGCGACGCACCACGGCTTTTGGCCGAGCAGCCGGCGCTGGCTGCGGCCCTCGCACCGTTCGTCCCGGATCTCGAAGCAGCTGCCATGGCGGGGGAGCGTGACGAGCGCCGAGTCATGGACGCCTTCGCCGATGCGTTCGTGCTTTTCGCGCGCGAGCGCACCACGGTATTGATCTTCGAGGACCTCCAGTGGGCCGACGCCGCGTCGCTTCGTTTGCTGCTCCGCCTGCAGGACCGGCTGGCAGCGAGCCGTCTGCTGATCGTGGCAACTTATCGGGTCGGCGAGCCCGAGGAAGACCGCGGCCTAGCGGCGGCAATTTCCGAGATCGGGCGCAGCATGGCTACCTGGCGTATCCTGCTGCGACCGCTCGACCGGCGCCTGATGACCGAGCTGGTCCGGGAAGCCGCGCACGAATCTCCGCGCATTTCTCAGAATACGATGTCCGAAGTCGTCGCGCGCGCGGAGGGCAATCCGCTTTTCGCCGAAGAGCTCTTGCGCGCCGCGCTCGAATCGGGCAGCGACGCGGTGCCCCTCGCGCCGACCGTCCAAGCCGCCGTTTCGGAACGTCTGCACCACCTTTCGGGCGATCAACGGCGATTGCTAGTTTTGGCGTCGGCGGCGGGCCGGCGCTTCTCACCCGAAGTCGTGGCGGCCGTCGCAGGCCGAAGCGTGGGCGACGTTTTGGCTGCGATTCGCGAAGCCGTCGGGCTGCAATTGCTCGATGACGAAGGCGGAGCGCAATATGCGTTCCACCACGCGCTGATTCATGACGCAGTCTACGCCGAGTTGATGTCGGGCGAACGGCGTCAGCTGCACGCGCATTTCTTGGACGTGTTGGAAGCAGGCTCGCCGGCTTCACGAAATCCCGAAGAGCTTGCCCGGCACGCGTGGGAAGCGCGCGATCTGCCAAAGGTTGCAATCTATGCCGAACTGGCCGCCGAGGCAGCGCTGCGCGTTGAGGCCTACGAGGATGCGAGCCGGCTGCTTCGCAACGCGCTCGCCACCGACCCCGCTCCGCCTACGCGGGCAAAGTTGTTGGGCCAGCTCGCGTACGCCCTTTTCAATGCAGGAGACGCGGTCGGTGCGATCGCCGCGATCGAACCCGTGATCAAATTTTACCGATCGTGCGGTGAGCCCGTTCAGGAAGCGCGAGCGCTGCTGGCGGCGCATCGATATTATCACGACGATGCGACCGAGCTCGTTCGGGGACTGGAAGCGGTGCAGCGCGCGTTCGAACTGCTGGAGGCGCAGCCGGACCCCGATCGCGCGGAGCTTTTCGGTGCGCTCGTCAATCTGAGCGAATTGATGCTCCATCGTCAGGCAGCGCCAGGCGTGGTGGAAGCGGTCTTAGAGCGAGCAGAGGCGCTCCCCGGCGAGCGCCGCGCCCTCGATCTGCAGCGCTTCTATCAGTACCGTGCTTGCGCGCGCGCGACGCGCGGCGACATTAGCGGTTGCCGGCTCGATTTTGCCAAATCTCGCGAGACGGCGAGGGAAGCCGGCGATTATGCGTTCGTCGTCGTCTCGCTGTGCAACGAGTGTCTGCGTATGATGCAGTACGGTCAGACCGAGCGCGTTATCGAGACGGTCCGCGAGTTCGGCGAGCTTATCGGACGCCACAACGTCGGAGACCGAGTTCGTGCGATCGCACGGTCGATGCAGGCCTGGGCCGCTTCGGAGTACGGCGACTTCCGCGGCGCGCGCGAATTCATACGCGGTTACCTGTCCGCGGAGTTCAGCGCCCCGTTCATCGTCGACGTCGCCTTCAGCGGCATCGGGATGCCGATCGGATTGCGGCTTGGCGACGACGAGCTGGTACGGGCTCTCGCCAAGCCAAGGCTCGTCGAACGCGCCTTTGCTGCGGGCGTCGTGCAAAACATTCCGTTCGTCGTTCTGGCCTTCGTCGAGCTGCATCTCGGTCGCGGCGAACATGAGCTTGCCGCCGGGCTGCTCCACCGCGCCCTGGAGGTCATCTGTCCTTCACCGATGGACGGGAGCGATCACTTCCCGTTTCTTTACGTTCAAGCGGCCGCTTGGGGACATTCGGAAGACGTACGGCGCGCCAGAGAGCGGCTTGCGCACTACGCGCAGAACGAGCTCTTCGTGGTTGCTCGTGCGCACCTCGCGCTTTTCGACGCTTACGCGGCCGACCGGGCCAATCAACCTCAGGCGCGCGCGGCACAGGCACACATTGCCATCCGGAGGTTTCAAAGCGTGCGGCTGCCTCATTATCAGGCGCTTGCCCACGAACTGGCCGGCGAAACGGCGGCGGCCATCGCGTTGCACCGCTCGAACGGAAACGTTCGCGATGTCAAACGCTTGGAAGGCCGCAGTTTCGAGCGGCCGGAGAGTTCGTACGGAAGCCTCCGGTAGCCAAGCAGTTCGCACGGCGCAGACCCACGCGGGCCAAGCCGAGCGCGAGCGAATGGTCGATCTCAAGCGGAGGCTCGAGGCCTTCAGCGACATCGTTTTCGGTCTGTGCCTTTCCGAGCTGGCGCTGCTGCTCGGGATTCCGTCGAAGCCAATCGATCTGATCGACCACCCGATGCGCTACGCGGTCTTTTTCGGAAGCTTCGCGATCGTGAGTGCGTTCTGGTACTCACACCATCGAATGTTCCGGTATTTCTACCCTGGCCGGATCGATGTTTTCTTGAATTTCGCGTATCTGGCGTTCGCGGTGCTGGTCCCCTTCGGAATGCAGGCAATGATCAAGTTTAGTGGGGACCCGATCGCGTTCGGAGTATATCTGGCAAGCTTCAGCGGTACGTCGGTGACGATGTTCGTCCTTCTGGTGCGAGGCCTGCAGCATAACGCTTCGCGTCTGGCAGAGCCGGAGTCGCTCGAGCTGTATCGCCGCGCCTTACGGATGGCTGGTGTTTGCATCGTTCTGCTGGTCGCGTTCGGTTTACTGCGGTATAGCCTGCGGAATGCGTCGTTGTCGCTGTTCTTGCTCGCTCCCATCATGCTGTACGTGCGCTGGGGAATACGGCGCATTCCTGAGGTCGTGCTGACGGGCTTGGGGGCTCGCGCCGCCGGCAAGTAGTTAGTCGCCGGCTCTGCTGGGTTTTGCTTTGACCGGTCGCAGGAACGTTCGCCGTTCCTCGAGGACGAGTTGCCGTTGCTGGGCAAAGGCAAAGTTGTCCGCGCCGTCTCGATCGGCTTTCAACCGCTCGCGATAGCCCTCGTACGCTGCCAAGCTCTCAAATGAGATCAGCCCGTAGGCGATATTGTTGGTACCTTCGTGCGGCATCCAATACCCCACCACGTCGCCGCCACATGTGGGCACGATCGTCAGCCAGCGACGGGCGTATTCTTCGAACGCGTCGCGTTGAAACGGATCGATCTGATACCGGATGAAAACCGTGATCGCCAACGACTTCTCCTGTCACTGGGGGCGAGGATGCAAGGTGGCCACTAGGACGTCCACTCGAGACCGAACGCATCGAGCAACGCCGCGATGCCGGCTTTGGTGACGTCGACGGCGCGGGTGGCCTCTTTGCGGCGCAGCCAACCTCGGTCGAGCGCATGGCGCGCGAGCGCCGCACCGGCGCGCCCTGCAAGGTGGAAGCGCCGTTCGCTCCAATCGACACACGGGCGGCACACGGGACGGCTCGTATGACCTGCATCGAGCTCGATCTGGAGATCGTCGAAGAGGCGCGCGCCCGCCGCCGTCAGCGCGGAGCCGTTCGAACCGAAGGCGATTGCCCCACGCCGGACGAGCGCTTCGGTGAGCGCGACGCCAAGCTCTCCGGCGAGGTGGTCGTAGCAGGTGCGGGCCCGTCGCAATTCGAGCGCGATCGTGCCGGGAACGGCTCGATGCGGCGGCGTTGGCGGTGCTAAGAACATGAGGGCCTCAAGCGCGTGTGCGACATCCGATGAGGCGATCCGATAGTACCGATGCCGCCCCTGCGGTACGACGCTCAGCAGTGCGCCCTTGACGAGGCGTTGCAAATGCTCGCTCGCGGTCGAGGCTGTCACGTGCGCGACGCGCGCCAACTCGCGGCCCGTCCAAGCGCGCCCGTCCAGGAGTGCGTCGAGCATGGTTGCCCGCGAGGGGTCACCCACCAGCCGTGCGACTTCATCGATGCGAGAGACTGCCATGACGAGCCGCCGTTCCCGCTATTTTGCGGGTCGTCCCGCTTCGTTTCGGCCAGCGCCGAACTGACGGCCCCGGAAAGCGGCCGACGGATGCGACAACCTCGTCGTTAGCCGTCGATAGCGTATTCGCTCTGCACCAAACCGCTTGGATAGTGCCGCGTCGCCACGTGACGCAGCCGGACGTCGCGCTGCAGGGTACCGAAAAGCGGAACGCCGTCTCCAATGAGGACGGGCACGCGAGTGATGATCAGCCGTTGAATCAGTCCGGCTCGCAGGAATCCTTGGATCGTGATCCCGCCGTCGACATAGACGTGGCGCGCACCGCTTGCGGCGAGCTGTGAAGTGACATCGGCTGGAGCGCCGGCCATCCGTTCGACGGCGCCGGCGGTCGCGGACAAGTCGATCGGGCGGCTGCTCAGAACGACGACTCGCTTGTCGCCATATGGCCAGGGCTCAAAGGTCAGAACCGTCTCGAAGGTCTTGCGACCGATGACGATCGTATCGACACTTGCCATGAACTCGTCGTAGCCGTGAGGTTCACCGCCGCCCTCGGGAAGCCAATCGAGATCGCCGTTCGCTCGCGCAATGAAGCCGTCGACGCTAGTTCCAATAAAGACCGATGCCGTCATCGTAAACTCCGCAAATATTCGCCCGAGAAAGCCGCACCACTGGATGGGCCGGCTTTTTCAAGGACGGATACCGTAATCCGGTTTCAGTTGCTTGGCGAGAGCGGCGCGCCAGCTAGCTTATATTGATAACTAGGGCGAGCATGCCAGTAGCCTTTTCTGGAAGAGATTCGCCGCGCTCCGATAGGGCTGGTAGTGGGCTCGAGCTTAAGTACCGCCCGGCGTAACAACGCACAGTCCGAATAGGGAGGGTCAACGTTGCCCAGAGCATCAGCCGTCGTCAACACGGTCGCATTTTCGGCGATCGTCGGTCTCACGTTCGTCATGCCGGCGCAAGCGACCGCACCTGGAAAACCCGTCGCCAAACCGGTGCCGCCACCGGCGGCCGCGCCGGTCATGCGCCGCGCCATCGTCCTGCCCACGCCGCAGCCGACTTGCGGTCCCCCGGTCAACTTGATCGTCAAGTTCCTACCGATGCTTCACCCCTGCCCGCAGTAGACGCCAAACGCCGGCTGGATTGAAACGGACCGGAGAGCAAAGCGAACCACCGCTGCAAAGCGGTGGTTCGCGCACCGCAGGCGAGGCACGAGCGGGCACCGTCATGAGGCTCAGTTCGAGCTCGGCGCTTTTCTTCGCCGCGCTGATCGGCGCGGGAAACCTTGGCGCGTCCGGCTCCTTCGCGTCGCCGCGCACTCCCCCGCCTTCCTCGATTGTAATTTATAGTTTCAAAGGCGGGGCGGACGGCGCAAACCCGTTAGCGGGCTTAACCTTGTTCAATGGCGCGCTCTATGGCACCACGTCGCTCGGTGGTGCGAACGGCAAAGGCACCGTCTTCAAGGTGAGCACGTCCGGCAACGAAAGCGTGCTGTACAGCTTCGCGGGTCAGCCGGACGCTGCAAGTCCCGCGGCAAGCCTGATCCACGTGAACGGCAAGCTCTACGGCACGACGCCCGTAGGTGGTACGATCAACAACGGGACCGTTTTCGAAGTGAGCCCTTCCGGTCACGAAAGCGTGCTCTACAGCTTCAAATTCGAACCGGACGGCACAAACCCGTATGCTGGGCTGACCGAAACGAACGGCGCGCTCTATGGCACAACGAGCGGAGGTGGCACAAAGGACCGCGGAACCGTCTTCGAACTGAGTGCGTCCGGCGATGAAAGCGTGATCCACAGCTTCACGGGCGAGCCCGACGGCGAAAGCCCGTTTGCGGGCCTGACATACCTGAACGGCAATCTCTACGGCACCACGGAGCACGGCGGTTACGGTAAGAAGGGCGGCGCGGGGACCGTCTTCGAGGTGAGCCCGTCCGGCAGCGAAAGCGTGATTCACAGCTTCACAGGCGCACATGCCGGCTCCTCAGACGGAGCATGGCCGTTAGCGGGCATGATCGCGGTAAACGGGACGCTCTATGGCACCACGTACGAGGGCGGTCCAGCCGACGAAGGGGCAGTCTTCAGCGTGAATCCGGCGGGCACCGAAAAGGCCATTTATGGATTCTTAGGCGGCGACGTCTATTTGGATGGCGCAAGCCCGTCGGCGAGTCTAACGCTCTTGAAAGGTAAGCTTTATGGTACCACGCTGTACGGCGGCAACAACGACTCGGGGACTATCTTCGAGGTGAGCAAGTCCGGCCGAGAAAGCGTGGTCCACGACTTCCAAGGCTCTCCCGCAGACGGCGCATTTCCGTACGGACCGCTGATCGTTGTCAACGGCATGCTCTACGGCACCACCGCCAACGGCGGTGTAAACAACGACGGGACGGTCTTCGCGCTTGCGCCGTGATCCTTCGCTACTCGATCCGGCGCGGCGCCTACTTTGAGGTCGAGCCGGCCGCAGATCGAGTCAATTCTTCGCTCAGCTCCCATAGGCGGCGACGTGCGCTGACGTCGTACGCTTGCTCTTTTGCGCGTGACTCTTTGAGCACATCGAAATAGCGCCCGCTGATCCCTTCGAGTTGCGGTGCGACCGCGAGGCGGTACACCGCCTCCACACCCTGCTCGATCGTGGTGAGCGTGTGCCCCCATCCTTCAAATACCATTTTCGTCGGCATCAACGACGACGGGTGGACCGCGTTCACCGTAACGTTGGTTTTCCCTGACGCCCGCAGCCGTTCTGCAAGTTCGAACGTGAAGAGGATCTGTGCGAGCTTACTTTGCCCGTAGGCGCGCCGCCCGTTGTAGCCGTGCAAGAGCATCACGTCGTCGAAGTCGATCTCGCTCTGCCCGACTGACGCCACATTGACGATGCGGGCCGACAGCGACCGCTCGAGCAGTGGAAGAAGGGCGTTGGTGAGCGCGAAACCTGCAAGATAGTTGACGGCAAAACGCAATTCGTAGCCATCGGCGCTCGTCTGTCGCGGCGCACCGTCGCCGCCGGAACCGATGCCGGCGTTGTTGATGAGGACATCGAGAAGCGGGAAGTTCTTCTCGACCGACGCGGCCAGGCGGCGCGTCTGCGCGAGCGAAGCGAGGTCGGCTCGATACGGAAATATTCTCGCTTCCGGTTTGCGCTCGCGCAACTCGCCGACCGTCGCATCGAGGCGCTCTTGATTGCGGCCGTGCAGGATTAGGACTAAGTCATCGTCGACAAGGCGTGCTGCGAGGGCGCGGCCCAGCCCGTCCGTCGCGCCGGTGAGCAGCACGATCTTGCCGCTCTTGTTTGCGTCGTTCATGTCAGCCTGTAACGTCCAGTCGATCTTGATTGTTTCTGTGCCCGGGGACCGCGAGGGTCCCCGGGACTTGGAGATCCAACGTCGGCAGGCTACGGTTCGATCAGCATGCCGTCGGTGTTGCCGGCGCTATCGACGTAGAACCCGACCATGTCGCCTTTGTCGTTCAGTCCGTTGATGGTGGTCGTCCCCACGCCGTTCGGGTCGTCGATCGATTGCCACTTCGCATTCGTTAGCGGGTCGGTTAGCAGGAAGCCGTGCATTTCGCTAGCCGTGTCGACGTACACTCCGACGATATCATCTTTCTTGTTGATTCCGAGAGGGGTCGTGCTCACTGCATTCGGGAAAGCGAACGCGGTGAAGGCTTTGCCCTTGCGCAGAAAACCGATCGTCCCGCCGCTCGACGTCGAGCCGAAGCCGGTAATGTCTCCCGCGCTGTTGATTCCCGCGACCGTGACATTGCTCAGCCCGGTTGGGACGACAGCGGTGAACTTGCCCGTTGCCTGGTTCACTTCGAATCCATGGCTCATGCCGTTTGCATCCACGTAGAAACCAACAGCAATGCCGGCATCGTTCAAGCCCAATATCTGGTTGACCGTTCCCTTTCCGGTGTGCGGATCTTTGTAGCTGGTGAACACACCGTTCCACTCGATGAAGCCGTAGTTGTTACCGCTCGCATCGACCCAGAAGCCGGCCGTATCATGCTTGTTATTGAGCGCCGTGACTTGCGTCTGCGCTGAGCCCGGGTAGTTTTCGTTGGTGTAGTCCGACTGGCCGTACGGCGGCGCGAGCGTGTAGCCTTTATTCGGATGGCCCGCGGCTCCGCTTCCGTAGTATCCGGCAATCGTCCCTGCGGTGTTAATGCCGAGCAGTTGATTGAAGGTCGGGTCGGCGCTATCGTCGAGCGTGACGAACGTTAGGTTTTTCTTCTCGGGCCATACGGATCTGACTGCGGGCGCCACGATGCCCGGCCGGAAGACGACGGGCGCGGCGGCGGCTGCCGACGACGGGTGGCCGTCGTAGGCCGCCAAAAACGGCACTGAAAACCCGATCGCAGCGACCGCGACGATCGATCGCTTTGGAAGGCGCGTGTTGTTCACGTTGGTAGTTCCTTTCTTCGTGACGTGGAGGGGCGAATCGCGCGAACATCATCGCAATGCGTGGGCCGAGGCGCCATACGGGACACGGACACTTGACCCGCACAGTTGAGCCCTCTCAACTCCAAAAGCGGGCGAATCGCGGGTAGTCGATGAGATGGTGATCGACCGCGGTCGCGAGGCCGTCCGCTATCGTGAAGACGAGCACCGCTTCCCATTCAAAGCTACGTCCCGCCCGTACGGCGTGTGCCTGGGTCAGGACGAACACGCGCTCGCCGGCTGCGGCAGCAGCGAGAGAAGTCAAACGGATCGTTCCGTCCGTCTCGTCGGCGAGATGAGCGAGAAACCCCAGAATCTGATCGCGCCCGCGGTATCGACCCTTAAGTATACCTGCCGGCGATACGTTCCAGCGCGCGTCCGGGTGCAGCAGCCGTGCCAACATCGCAACGTCACCCTCGGCGAGCGCCGCAAGAGCTCGTTCGACGGCCGCGATGTTGCGAGGTTCGGCTTCGATCGGGTGCATCCGAAAGCTCCGGCTTCGATAGGTTTTCGGTCGAAGGGTTAACCGTAAGACCGTCGTAAGCGTCGCATGGTAGTACAGCTAAGCCGAGACGGTGCAGAACGACGTGACTCGAGTATCAAGGCCAAGGGACTCGAAGGCCACCGACACCCGTACGTCTCAGCCGTACACTTTCGCATGAGCCAAACGGCCGCGCCCGGAGGGCGCTCGGAGTTCGGTCTGGCGCTGCGCCGCTTTCGCTTACGTGCGGCACTTTCGCAGGAACAGCTGGCCGAGTGCGCGCGCCTAAGCTTAGACAGCATCGGCGCGCTCGAGCGCGGAACGCGCCGGAGCCCGTACCGCGAGACCGTCAGCATGCTCGCCGAAGCGTTGGGACTCAGCGACACCGAGCGAGACGAGCTGCAGGAACTTGCCCGCCGCCGGGGTCGACCGCGATCCCCCTCTCGCCCGTCCCTCGATAGTCAAAGGCGCGTCCAAAACAACCTTCCGCTGGAGACGACCCCGCTGCGCGGTCGCGAAAACGCCCTCGAACAGGGGCGCCGGCTCCTGACGGAACGGCGCCTCGTGACGGTGGTCGGCGCCGGCGGGATCGGAAAGACGCGTTTTGCCGCAGCGCTCGCGGCGACGTTCGTTTCGTCCGATCTCGACGCTATATGGTTCGTGGAGCTGGCGCCGCTCGATAGCGGAACGCTCGTCGCCGGTACGGTCGCGCGCGCCGTCGGCGTTCGGCAGCCGTCCGAGCGCGGCGTCGCCAGCCAGATCGTCGAAGAGCTCGCGACAAAGCGCGGCATTCTTATCCTGGATAATTGCGAACACGTCAGAACCGAGGCGGCGGCTCTCGTGAAGGCGCTACACGAAGGGGCGCCGTCGATCTGCATTCTGTCGACGTCCCGACAGTCGCTTCACGTCGAGGGCGAGGCGGTCTACCATCTTGCCAGCCTCGATGTTCCGGCGCGCGGCGCAGCGCTGCCGGCCGGCGAGGCGATGCGTTATGGAGCGATCGCCCTGTTCGTCGACCGCGCCACCGCGGCCGACGCTTCCTTCAGGCTAACCGACGAAACCGTGCCCGCCGTCACGGAGATCTGCACGCAACTCGACGGCATCGCGTTGGCGCTCGAGCTGGCGGCCGCGCGAAGCAAGGTCTTGAGCCTCTCCAGCATTGCGACGCGGCTCAATTCCCGGTTCCGGTTGCTAACGGGCGGGCAGTCGAAAGACCTCGGACGGCATCGCACGCTCAGCGCGTTGATCGACTGGAGCTACGATCTTCTTGCCCCGCCCCAGCGCGCGCTACTTAATCGTATCGCAATCTGCGCCGGCGGTTTCACTCTCGACACGGCAGTCGCACTGTACCGCGATGAGCGCGTGGACGCGTTCGACGTTCTCGACCTGCTGACTGCGCTAGTCGATCAATCGCTCGTGGTCGCGGATACGTCCGGGCAAGAAGAGCGCTATCGCCTCCTGGAATCGACACGCGCGTACGCACTCGATCGGCTCGATGCGTGCGGCGAGCGCGAGCAAACGTCCCATCGCCATGCTGCGTATTTTGCGCAGATAGCGCGAGCGGCCGACGCGCGATTCGGCTCGATGCCCCGCGAGGGTTGGCTCGCCGCGCTCGAAAAGGAAACCGGCAACTTTCGACGCGCACTTGAATGGAGTCTGGGGACGCTAGCCGACGTTGCGACGGGCGGCGCGATCGCCGGACACCTCGAGCGTTTCTGGATCAACGCGGGGCTCGAAGCCGAAGGACGCCGTTGGA